>JGI24538J26636_10000156_pt1 | contig 20431 bp, 18 predicted proteins | sample SouAtlMetagenome_FD_26636 | JGI IMG/M metagenome (IMG submission 26636) | reverse complement strand
GGAAAGTGATGTTTTTGTCGACGAATCACGGCGCCTATGGGACGAAGTGAAACCCTTCTATGACGAACTTCACTGCTATGTTCGGGGTCGTTTGAGCGAAACATACGGCGCTGAAAAAGTTCCTAATCAAGGTCTTATTCCTGCACATTTGTTGGGTAATATGTGGTCGCAAACTTGGGACAATATTTATGACATTGCGGAGCCCTACAGCGGCGTGGCATCCCTTGATGTGACTGCGGCTTTAGTGGAGCAGGGATATGATGAACTGCAAATGACCCAAACTGCGGAAGCCTTTTTTACCTCTCTCGGACTACCGTCACTGCCTGACAGCTTTTATAAGAATTCTATGATTAAAAAACCACGCGATCGCAACGTAGTTTGCCATGCTAGTGCCTGGGATATTGATAATGGTAATGACCCACGTATCAAACAATGTGTAGAGATTAATGAAGAACAGTTCGGGACGCTACATCATGAATTGGGGCATATTTACTATTTTCTGATGTACAAAGACCAACCCTCGGTGTTTAAGGGCGGTGCACACGATGGTTTTCATGAGGCTATTGGAGATACTATCCAGCTTTCAATGACATCGGCTTATCTCAAGAAAAAGGGTTTGATTGGCGAGACAGTAGAAAGCTATGAGGCGACCATTAACAGGCAGATGAAAATGGCCCTGCAAAAGATAGCCTTCCTACCCTTTGGTAAAATGATTGACGAATGGCGTTCAAAAGATAGCCTTCCTACCCTTTGGTAAAATGATTGACGAATGGCGTTGGCAGGTGTTCTCCGGTGAGATAGCGCCGGAAGACTATAACGCAGGCTGGTGGCGGTTGCGTCAGGAGTACCAGGGCATTGCACCTCCCATAGCGCGTTCTGAAGCTGACTTTGACGCGGGTGCGAAGTACCATATTCCCGGCAATACCCCCTATACGCGTTATTTCTTGTCATTTATTATGCAGTTTCAATTCCATAAGGCGCTGTGTGATGCCGCCGGATTTGAGGGACCATTGCATGAATGTTCAATTTATGGCAACAAAGTAGCCGGCAAGAAGCTCGGTGACATGTTGGCGATGGGGCAGAGTAAGCCCTGGCCGGAGGCTATGCAGGCCATGACGGGTCAGCGTGGCATGGATGGCAGCGCGATTATCGATTACTTCGCTCCGCTAAACACCTGGTTAAAGGATAAAAATAAAGGCCAAGCGTGTGGCTGGTAAGTGACTAGTAGCGGTAATTAGAAAACGCCCGGGACACTTTGTTTTGGGCGTTTTTGGTTGGCGGACTAATCGCTTAGATCCTTATTTGAGGAGGGTGCAAGGTCGCGCAAAATCTCTTCGGCGCTACCTCCAATTGCGTTGACCCTGACTTCTCGATCGATGCGCTTCACAGATTCGCCTCGCATATATCCAGCTCCTCCGAGGATTTACATAGACTCTCGAGCGACGAACTCCATTGTTAGTGGCGCCTGCATTTTTAAAAGGGCAGCGTCAGCTGCAGTTTCCTCGCCAGCCTGCAGTCTAGCCGCTATCTGAGCAACTAATTAGACCCTATAGTCAATATTACATTATTCCAGAAAACTGTATTCGTGATAATATCCGAGCCCGGAGATTGGCGGTTGTATCGCCCTCAATAATAAATTAGCATAAAGGCTGTCAATTTATTAGATTCTTAGAGTTTTGTTTGTACAGCTGAGATGACAATTAATCTATAGCGTTAGTCAGAGCGCTTATATCCACCTAAAAAAGGAAAGTTCTATGCCACAAATGATTAAGAAAACTGAAATTGAGCAGTATATTGGCCACGTTTGTGAACCCACGCCGTGGTTTGAAGTGACCCAAGAACAGGTTAATGAATTTGCTGAATGTACACTTGATCGACAATTTATACACATCGATCCAGTCGCGGCGGCTAATACACCTTTTGGTGGCACTATTGCCCACGGGTTCTTGACGCTGTCTATGCTGTCCTACTTCTCTGAGAGCTACAATCTTCTCATCGAAGGCATTTATATGGGTGTGAATAAAGGTTTTGATAAGGTGCGCTTTGTGGCTCCCGTTCGTGTTGGCAGCAAGATACGTTGCCATGCCACAGTCATGGAGATTACAGAAAAACGTCCCGGTCAGTATGATTTTAAAATGGAAATTACGGTAGAGATTGAAGGCGGAGATAAGCCAGCATTGGTAGCTGAGTGGTTAAGTGTCCAAATGGCTAAGTAGTTTCACAAACAAATTGAGTATTATGAGGTAGGTAATGAGTATTAATTTTGAAGGACAAGTAGCAATTGTCACCGGTGCCGGAAATGGTCTGGGACGTTCACATGCACTGGCATTGGCAGAGCGTGGAGCCAAGGTCGTGGTTAATGATCTTGGTGGGGCTCGTGATGGAACTGGTGCTTCTTCGGATGCGGCCATGGAAGTCGTTGGTTTGATTGAAGCGGCGGGTGGAGAAGCTTTCGCTCACGGCGCTAATGTGGCTAACTTTGACGAAGTTGAAGATATGGTCAAACAAGCGATGGATAAGTGGGGTCGCGTCGATATTCTCATTAACAATGCCGGTATTTTACGTGATAAGTCATTCAGTAAAATGGACCTCGCAGATTTCCGATTGGTCATGGATGTTCATGTGATGGGGTCTGTCAATTGTACCAAAGCCGTTTGGGAGATCATGCGTGAGCAGAATTATGGTCGTATTGTCATGACAACCTCTGCCAGTGGTATGTATGGTAACTTTGGTCAAACTAACTATGGTGCTGCAAAAATGGCCGTGCTTGGTTTTATGAATACCTTGGTGCTGGAAGGTGGCAAAAATAATATTCATGTCAATGCATTGGCCCCAACGGCTGGTACACGCATGACTGAAGACCTACTGCCTGGTGCCGTGTTGGATTTGATGACCGCGGAATCTGTCTCAGCCGGTGCACTTGTTCTCTGTGATGAGAAAGCACCGACACGCACTATTCTTTGTGCAGGGGCCGGCGGCTATGCCACGGCAAGTATGTACGAGACAGATGGTATTTTNATGCCANTAGAGAGCCAAAATCCGGACGCTATTGTTGCTAAGTGGGATGAGCTTTCTGACAACACAAATCATCAAGCGTTAGAGTCGGGTAGTAAGCAGACTGAAAAGTTTGTTATGAAAGCCATGGCTGCTCTGCAGGCTTAGCGTCGAATTAATGTGGTTGAATGGTTATGCACGCCTTGATGGAAGGTGAGCGTCGTGGTGAAAAGTACGTCGTGATTACCATGGGTGTTGGCGGTGGTATGGGTGCGGCAGGACTTTTCGAGGTCGTTTAGTAACTAAGCTCGACGTAATAATAGTACCGCCTCATCTTAGATGGGGCGGTTTTTTTTTGAGGATGCGCTCAATTTGTGCGCTTGGGTATGGCGCTTAAATTTAGCTACTTTAAGGTTATTGAAATGAATGAATTTTTAGGCAAAGTTGCTGTGATTACCGGTGCCGGTTCTGGTATAGGTCGCGCTCTGGCAGTTAGCCTTGCTCAACAGGGATGCAATTTAGCCCTTGCTGATATTAATACAGAGTCACTTGAGCAGACTCAAGTAATTCTGGACAGCGATCTTTTTGATGGTAGCGTCCAGGTCACCCTGCATACTGTTGATGTCAGCCAGTGGTCTGATGTTCAGGCACTTGCGGAGAGTGTTAAAGAACAGCATGGTCGAGTGAATTTACTGATTAATAATGCCGGTGTGGGGTTGGGGTCATTGTTTAAAGATGCCAGTCTTGATGATATGCGCTGGGTTATGGATATCAACTATTGGGGAGTGGTCTACGGCTGCAAAGCGTTTTTGCCACTGATTAAAAAGACCGGTGGAAGCACCATTGTGAATGTATCGAGTGTGTTCGGATTAGTGACCGTGCCAATGAGCACGGCCTACTGTTCATCTAAGTTTGCGGTGCGAGGGTTTAGCGATGCTCTGCGTCACGAGGTCGGTTACATGGGTAGCGACATCAAGGTTGCCTGTGCTTTTCCCTCGGGCATCAAGACTGCCATTGCGCAGAACTCAAAAGTGACTCTGCATACCAAAAGTAAGACGAGTGTTGAGCAGCAAAAAGCCAATATGGAAGCGCACTTTTTGACCACCCCTGAGCAGGCAGCGACGGATATATTGAATGGGGTTCGCAAGGGTAAGTCACGAATTAAAGTGGGCAAAGGATCGACATTGATGGACCTAGCGAGTCGACTATTTCCGGTTAACTATATACGCTTCTTCAAGTAAAATTTGGCCATGGGTCAAGGCGAATACATTATTTTCTATAGGTTTGGAGTCGCATATGACAAAAACATCCGATAGCTATGACATAGCGAAAATTGTCGCTGATGCCCCATGGTTTCAGAATATTCCCAAAGAGGGGCGTGAGAAGCTGATTCAGGCATCGCACATTAAGCATTTTACTGCACGCCAATATCTCTATCAGGTGGGTGAGACCACAGCCAGTATTTACTGCTTNTTATCGGGACGACTGCGAATTTCCATGACCAGTGANCTGGGTCAAGCATTTGCGGTAACTGATTTAGAACCCCCCAATTGGTTGGGCGATTTTTCGTTATTACCGGAAGAGAGTCGAATCCAAGAAGCACAGATTCAAGTCGCTGCGGACATTTTGCTTATTCCACGATCCGCCGTGCTTGAAGTAGGTGACAAATATCCAGTGTTGTACCGCAATCTGTTTGTAGATGCCGGGCAACGAAGTCGAAAAATGTATGAATTGATGGCAGCCATAATGTTTTATCCGTTGCGAGCGCGGTTGGCAGCGCGCTTGATTAATCTGCTCACCCAGCATGGGGTTGTCGTTGACAATGGTGTCCGCCTGGCGATAAAACTCAGNCAAAATGACTTTGCCAGTCTCTGTTTAGGATCGCGGCAAAGAGTTAATAAAATATTTAGAGAGTGGACCGAGCAGGGCATTTTAGCCATGCAGGGCGACTACTATGTAATTTTTGATTTAGATGCGCTTAAAGCGGAAATAAACGTCCAAGAGCTTTAAGCGTATTACATTACGACATTAGCAATGCCATAGTCGTGGCTAACTAGTCGAATCTTAGTTTATCCCTAATTGCCTGGGGCTCCCTGCTGTGCCAAGTTATATTAAAGCTCTTAAAGTCATACTTATTTCTGCCGTCGTACTCTTATTGGGGGGCTGCGAATCAGACCTTGAGCAGTCCAACAAGGGCCAGTCCGACGCCAGTTCTTATATCATCGCTAGTAACCAGCGCATGGCTGAGAGTTTAGATTTTACTGATCAGCAAGATTTTGCCAATGCCCAGAGACGTTTGGTTGCCCGTGCACCTGATAATGATGACTTTACTATTGTCTTGCCTTGACGTGCTTTAGTTGAAAAGCGAGAGTTGACTACTGTCTGCTTTGGGCACGGTTGGTTTTTTCCGACGCTGACGGCTGCCTAATTTGTCAAAGATTTGATTCGCCTCTTGGCGATAGTCCGCTTGGGCAAGAGCAGTGCTTAGGCCCTTGCGTGCCGCTCTGATGGCAGAGGCATGATCTACTATAGGCGCTGGATAGTCTTCACCAATCAGGCAACTGGCCCTCTGCTGTAGCGCCGAGCTCATTTTCCAGGGTTCATGAATCCACATGTCCGATACCTGTCTCAATTCTGGAACCCACTGACGGATGAACTGTCCTTTGGGATCCTGATCTTGGGATTGCTTGATAGGGTTATAAATACGCGTTGTATTGATCCCGGTCACTCCGGATTGCATTTGCAGCTGACTGTAGTGAATACCAGGCTCATAATCGGTAAATACTCGGGCCAAATGGTAGCCTGTTTGCCGCCAATCTAACCACAGGTGGTAACTGGCAAAAGACACTAACATTGCACGCATGCGAAAGGTAATCCATCCGCGATGAACGAGACTTCGCATGCAGGCATCAATAAGGGGATAGCCTGTGCGTCCCTCCGCCCACGCTTGATAATAGCGGGCTGTCTGGCTATGAGTCTGGCGTATTCCCTCATAGGCACTGTGCATACACTCAAATTCAATACTTGGCTGGTCTTCNAGTTTTTGCATGAAATGACAGCGCCACGCTAGACGATTATTAAAGGCGGAAAAACTCCGCTTTTGCTCACCATGCTGGCTAAAGGCGGGTGTTTGTGCAAAAGTTTGCGCGGCTTTGACAACTTCGCGCACTGATAGCGAACCCCAGGTGAGATGCCCTGAGAGTCTAGAGCAGTAGTAATCTGATCGTCCCGGATTTGAAATATTCTGAACATAGTAGACCGAGCGTCGGGCTAGGAAACTATCCAGTGTTTTTGTCGCTGCTCGGCGCCCGCCCTGTTGAACTGTGCCTGCAATGGTATCGCCAAACATAGGATGATCCGCAGACGGTATGTCACTAATGCTCTCTGCGACTAAGGGAGGGATGCTGCTAGGCGATGGTATAACTGGTTTGGCCATACGGGCGTTGCGTATGCTTGACCAATGATCACGACTTTTCAGCCCCCTTACTACGCCATTATGAGGAAACTCATGGAGAGGAATGTTGTTACTTGTACACCACTGAATGACTTTTTTGTCCCTCTGATAGGTCCAATCATTGCCACACTCTTCATGGGAAAAAATGCCCTTGATACTATATTTACTAGCGATGCGCTGAAAAACATCACACACTTCACCCTCTCGTACCATCAGCGGTTGACCGAGAGCCGTGGTGTCCTCTCGAAGGTCTATTAGACAATCGCGAATAAAAGACCAGTGACGACGCGAGGCAAAATTTTGTTGCCAATATTCTGGTTCAATGACATAGATAGGTAAAACTGGTATTCCGTTGCCTACTGCATGCGCGAGGGGTGCGTGGTCAGTAACTCGCAAGTCGCGCTTAAACCAGACAATGTGAATGGGTTGCTTCATTTTATAGAAATACTATGGTTAGCCTATATTAGTTCTTTAATAATGTTGCCTTTGGAACCCATCAAATTTACTGATCTAGTATTGTTAGGAAAACCTTTAAAGTTACCTCTACAAACTATGGTTAGTTTACGAGTTGATTGAGTTATTGGCTTAGTCGATAACACTGTTTTTGTTTAACAGGCACTAATGTGATGATAATAGTTAGTATTATCAAAATTTCAGCAGTCTTCTTCGTCAGTTAGACATGCTAAGCTCGTTTTTTTCACTGGTCTGAGAGTTATCTGCTGTTAAATATTCTTAAAATATTAACGTGGTTGATGTCGGGTTTGCTGTTGGCGTTAGCCACTGCCTTTACGGGCCTTATGAGACTCCTAGTAAGTCGCTTTTTGAGACCAATACCAGACACACTTTGGTAATCATTGAGGGAAACATATTAAAGGTGTTTTGGTCGAGAGAAGGGGATGCGCCAGAAAGATTGTTAGTGTCGCAGGTGGAGCTCTCTAGACCCCCTGGAATAATTGGCAAGCTACTGAGGGCGCAGAGCTATTGCGGCCTGAGCTATCCTGGAAAGGAGTCGATATGCCAGTAATGTCATCATTGCGCGGCGAAATGAATAGTCCTTTTAACGAATTGCGCGATCCCTACATACTGAGTGATGTCGATGGGAAGGAATATTTCTTTTATGCGGGTGGCGGTGAACAGGCCATTGGCATTGCTTTATTAAAATAGGCTGGGATAAGTGGGTTTTTGTCGCCCGGGTGACACCAAAAGAGGTCAGGTGGGTGTTTAATACACCCACAAAAATTATTAGAAATCATTAAGAGGAATGTCCATTATGCCATCGGCACCATTATCGTTTGCACAACAAAAATTAGATGTCTTGAACGAGCAAAATTTTACCAGCTTAGTCGATGCCTTTAATCAGGCCTGCGAGACATTTGTCGATCGCCCGGCATTCACCTGTATCGGTCAAGTATTAAGCTTTACAGACATCGAGGTTCAAAGCCGTCACTTTGGTGCTTTTTTGACGGAGTCATGTGGTCTTGTGAAGGGTGACCGTATTGCTGTTCAGTTACCCAATTTAAACCAGTTTCCAATCGTTGTTTGGGGCGCGTTGCGAGCGGGATTGACCGTTGTTAATACTAACCCAATGTATACCGCACGAGAACAGCTTCATCAGTTCAATGATTCTGGTGCCAAGGCATTGGTTGTGCTCTCTGATCTATTACCGATTACTGAGCAGGTAGTGCCCAATACCGCTATTGAGACGGTTATTGTCACCAGCGCTATTGATCTGTTGCAGGCACAGCCAACGCCCAAGTCGGCTTTGCCTAATCTTATTAGCTTGCCTGAAGCCTTGGCGCTAGGCGCTAATTTAGCCTTACCTAACGTGCAGTTGAGTATGGATGACCTCGCGGTATTGCAGTATACCGGTGGTACGACAGGCCCGGCAAAAGGCGCCGTATTGACTCATGGCAATGTTTTTGCCGGCATGCGTATGTCTAAACTGAGTGTGTCATTGGAGGGACCTGAGGACGTTATACTCATTGCGCCGATGCCGTTGTACCATATCTTCGGTTTTACCATGAACCTGATCGGTGGTTTTGTCGACGGGAGTCACTCGGTATTGGTGCCGGATCCAAGAGATATCAATGGACTTGTTGAGCTACTTAAACAATACAAATTTACCTCTATGGCTAGTGTCAATACGCTATTACAAGGTTTGATGATGCACCCAGAATTTGATCAAATCGACTTTTCTGGCGTCAAGGGCGTTATTGCGGGCGGTACAGCGTTGGTTAAAGAAATCGCCGATGAATGGCGATCTAGGACAGGCTCACAAATTTTTGAAGGTTATGGACTGTCTGAGACCACAGCAGTATTAACCTGCAACACACCAGATAATAATCGACTCGGCACCGTAGGTATCGCTATGGTTGCTCAGGAAATAAAGTTGATTGATGATCAGGGCAATACTACGCCCAACGGAGAGAGAGGTGAGATTTGCGTGCGCGGTGCTCAGGTGATGCAGGGTTACTGGCAGCGCCCAGAGGCTACAGCGGAGGCAATCGACCCAGAGGGCTGGTTCCGCACTGGGGATATTGGCATTATGAGTGATGATGGCTTTGTCAGTATTGTCGATCGATTAAAGGATATGGTGCTAGTCTCCGGATTTAATGTTTACCCCAATGAAATTGAAGATGTCGTTTACAGCCATCCTGATATTATCGAATGTGCTGTGGTAGGTGTGCCTGACGCGAAAACTGGTGAAGCGGTTAAGTTGTTTGTGGTATCAACCAATCCAGACTTAACCGAGGAGGCTTTGGTGGTTTTTTGTCGTGAGCAGTTGACGGCCTACAAAGTGCCGCGTTTGATAGAATTTAGGGATGATCTACCGAAATCACCGGTAGGCAAAATTTTGAGGCGAGAACTCCGTGACCAATAATAACAAAGAAGCAGAGCAGGGCACTCACTTTGTCCAGTCCAACGGAATTCGTATGGCCTATCAAGAGTTTGGTGATGCGGATGCGCCGACCATACTGCTGGTTGCTGGTCTCTATAATCAGTTGATACGCTGGCCGTTAGAGTTCTGCGAGCTGCTGGTAGCACGCGGCTTTAGGGTTATTCGCTTTGACAACCGTGACATTGGATTGAGTGACAAAATGGAGGGTGAGGTTGCCCCGAGTTTTCTGCGACTAGCGCTTCATTCATGGTTTGGACTACCGGTGAAAGTCCCCTACGGTTTGGACGATATGGCAGCAGATACAGTTGGTTTGCTCGACGCTCTAGATATTAAGGCAGTGCATATCGTTGGCATGTCTATGGGTGGAATGATTAGTCAGCTGGTTGCGGGGCTCTATCCGACTAGAGTACTTTCACTGACTTCTATCATGTCGAAAACTGGCGCCTTCGGGAAAGGCGCAGCCTCCCTTTCTGTGGCCAGGCAGATGGTAAAACCCATTCCCAAAGGAACCTCTGCATTGGATAATTCAGTAAAGACCCGACAGATGTTTGGTAGCCCAGGGTATTTAGAGTCAGATGAGAAAGTGGCTATAGACGTCAAGTCTGAATTTAAACGGTCTAACAATCCGGCCGGTTACCTGCGTCAAATGGCGGCGATTCGCTCGGCTCCGAGTCGTAATAAATTACTTAACAGCCTTAAAATACCAGTGCTAATTATTCATGGAAACCAAGACACACTGGTTGATGTGAGTGGAGGCATAGAGACAAAAAAACAGATACCCCATGCAAAGCTGGTTCGCTTTGAAGGCATGGGCCACACGCTCCCACAGCCACTACTGGCAGAGTTTGCCGATTTGATTCAACAAACAGCAAATACAGCAGGGACATCAACGCCTTAATCTCAAACCTGATTTTTAATATGCTTGGGTGCGTCGTCAAATGTACCAAATAGTTACATTTGACGACGCATGTCAGGATTGACTATTGGCTAATAGAGATTGAAATTTTGCCAAAATGTTTATTGTCAATTTGATGTTGAAAGGCGTCAGCTAATTGCGCTAAATCAAAGGTATCACTGATGATAGGCCGAATAGATGTAGAGTCTAAATAGTCGAGCATAGCCAGTTGCGTTTGCTGATTGGCCATAGCAACACCACTCAGACGAATCTGTTTCATGAAGATGCGTGGAAGAATAATTTCACTTACCGATGGCCCACTCAAAACACCGATGAGTGCAATGTGCCCACCGAGCTTTACGGCACGAACCGATTCTCCAAATGTTCCGCCGCCGCCAACTTCAATAACGTGGTCAACACCTAATCCGCCGGTCTTAGCGAGCACTGCTTTGCCCCACTGTGGCTCATCTTTGTAGTTAATGACTTCATCGGCACCCAACGCCTGCAATTTTTTAAGTTTCTCATCAGACGAGGAGGTGGCAATAACTTTTGCACCCATAGACTTTGCTAGTTGCAGCGCGAAGATCGAAACGCCACCAGTACCTTGCACTAGGACTGTTTCGCCGGCTTGGAGCTTGCCATCGTTAACTAATGCGCGCCATGCGGTTAATCCCGCACAGGGCAATGTAGCCGCCTCAGCCATAGTCCAGTCTTTGGGTGTGCGGGTTATAGACTTTTCAGATATGGCGATATATTCAGTTGAGTAGCCGTCTTCGTTATCACCAATGAAACTCAGTAATTGATACTGTGGTGGCCCTTCAATCCAGTTAGGGTAACAGCAACTCATGACCGAATCACCGATGCTCCATAGAGATACACCCTCACCTACGGCAACGATTTCTCCGGCACAATCAGAGAGCACCACACGGCCGTCTTCGGTTGGAATTTGACCAAGAGCAACAAGTAGATCATGGTAATTAAGGCTACTTGCAGCCACTTTGATTATCACCTGACCTGCTTTAGCAATGGGCTTGTCGACCTCAACCACATTTAGGTTGTTTAGTCCTCCGGGACTGGCTAATTTTATTTGTCTCATGGGCATGAACCTTTAAACCTTAGTAATATCAACGGAGGCAAATTTTTACATTTTATGAGCTAGGATACAAAGTAATAATCTATGTAATTAGAATATTTCGGACGTTATCTGATGTACAAAAAATTGATGTGCATTAATAGAAAGCATTATGAGAAGGGAGGCTTAGTTGGGGTAGTGCCCCAACAGCATGTTCACCAGCATGTCAGCATGGGTTTCTATGACTTGCTCTTGCAGACAGTCAAAGCCAAATAGCAACTCACACTCAGGTTGAAATGAGAATATGGTGGCGCAACTACTAACCATAATGTAATACCAATGAGCAAATTCTCTGGAGTTAAGATCGAGCGCCTTCGATACATACTGCTGCATATAAGCACTACCAGGTTTAATATGGTTGGCTACCAGATAATCTATACGCCAAGATTTCTGGCGAGCTTCTTGCGCCATCAGGCGGCTTATTTCAGGATACTGTGCAGCCATGCGTACATGGAAGCGAATCAGCATGGCGACTCCCTCACGCGGGGACATGTCTGGCAGCAGAGAGACCCCGGTACTTCGTTGCTCTAAAACCAGGTTGAATGCGGCATCAGCTACGCATTTCCAGAAGTTTTCTTTACTGCCAAAATGATAGACAAGCATTCCGCGCTTTACTCCGGCGGCTATCTCCACGTCGCGAACCGAGGTCGCTGCAAAGCCAATTTCTGCAAACAGGGGTGTGGCAGCTTTGATCATGCTGGCACGGGCCAGTTCAGTTCTAGCCTGGGTTCGACGAGTGCGCTTAATAGGGGCTCTGATTTTTTCTTCGATACCGGAGGTCATAGTGTTATCTAAACGTGATGGGCTCCTTATCAATATAGTAAAGCATAGCTGGGTCTGCAGATTATTATATGCTTATGTATATATTCACGGCTAACTTCGAGGCCTTAGTAGTGGCATTATTTTAGCTGGTGATCTAATGGAAAAACATTAGGGAGGATTGAGGTTAACCGTTTGCCATTGGCTATTGAAAATAAAACGCAGTGATTGAATGGAGCCCAACCCTTCAATATTAACTAGATTGGTCTGCCTCTTCCATACCGATTGCAGCGCATTGGCAAATACCTGAATCTGAGGGATTGAGGGTGGTAGAGGTGCTTCCTGATAGACCCAGAAAAACTTACCATCGACTTCATGGCCGACGTAGCTGATGGCGATGGGTAGTTGGTCGCTAATCCGCAGCGCGAATTGACCTTGAATGTACTCACTAAAGCGCATTTGCGTATCGGGATCATTTATTATGTCAGTGTTACCGCCAAACAGCTTGGTTAGGGCATGTTCAGCGTCATGAATGTTAAATCTATGGCTAATCTCTAATAGACCACTGTTTTTGTTGGCCAGCACGACCGTGATACTGGTTTTTTGCTCGTGCGCACCCACATTGCCGCTAAGTATAATTAATACGGCAAGGTAGATGGCACACAAAACGTTAGGCATAAAATTCACTTTTTCTTGGGTTTTACTTTCGGCTCTTCAAGTTCAGTTTTTATGTCATGCATGATGTCTCTGCGCACCTTGTCGGTACTCTTTTTAGATTTGTAGGCATTGATTCGCGAGGGAATAATTTTGCGCGGGTAGTGGTTGTTATGTACGTTGACATCTGCTGTCTCCCAACCTGCGTCAACGGTGACAGAGCTCAGTTTGTTGTCGGTAACAATTAGCTTTTTCACCTGATGAGGCGCTCTACGCCATATTTCAGCGGGAATATACCGATCTTCTATATCGCCATTTTCATAGGTAAGTTGCAAAAGGATAGGCATTACCAGACCGCCTAAATTTGAGAACTCTAAAACATAATAGTGTTTGTCTTCTCTAACGGCTCTTTCTAATGCTGTGCGTTCCCATGGCTCAAGATCAACGAGCATTTGCTGATATTTATTGCGCTCTTTATTGGTCACGGTGAAGCGGTCATTCTGATCATAGAAATCGCTGACATCAGCGTTCTTATCAAGCCATAAAACACTGCCCTCAGCCTTGTTGCGTTCTACAAATAATGATGACGGTTTGTCTGCTTCATCCTTGCGCTGGCGCGCGAAGTCTATGTCTGGATCTTTAGTGTCCAATCGAAGTTCGGATACCTTATCAAGGGAGATATCAACATGATCAGTGGTATAGAACCAGCCGTGCCAAAACCAATCAAGGTCAACGCCGGAGGCTTCTTCCATGGTGCGGAAAAAATCTGATGGAGTAGGGCGTTTGTATTTCCAGCGCTGTGCATATTCCTTAAAGGCAAAATCAAACAACTCACGACCCATTATCACCTCGCGCAGAATATTTAATGCTGCGGCAGGTTTTGTGTAGGCATTAGGNCCCAAGCGCAGCACACTGTCTGACTGAGTCATGATAGGTACTTGGACGGTTGATTTCATATAATCGGTAATGTCTCGCGGCTCAACACCCCAGGGCATCATCGGGTCCCACTCTCGTCCGGCGACACCATCAAGAAAGCTATTTAGTCCTTCATCCATCCAGGTCCATTGGCGCTCATCAGAGTTGACGATCATAGGGAAGTAGATATGGCCTATTTCGTGTATGACGACACCAATTAAAAAGCGCTTTTCGGCTTGAGTGTACGTTCTTGAGCCATCTTCATGCCAAGTTGTTCTCGGCCCGTTAAAGGTGATCATTGGATATTCCATACCGCCGACAGGACCGTTTACACTTTGGGCCACAGGGTAGGGGTAATCAAAAGAATAGCGCGAGTAAACCTCCATAGTGTGGATAACAGACTCGGTTGAATATTTTGACCACAAGTCACCGCCTTCTTTAGGGAAAAACGACATCGCCATGACTAGGGGTTGATCGTCGCCACCCTGTTGATGACCTTTGGCATCCCACATGAATTTTCGTGATGAGGACCAGGCGAAATCTCTCACATTATTGGCTTTAAAGCGCCAAGTTTGGCTATTTGTACTGGCAGTTTTTTCTTTCTCTAGCGCTTCTTCAGCAGTCACGATATAAACCGGACGCTCTGCGTCTTTGGCTATTATTAAACGCTCCCGCTGCTGTTTACTGAGTACCTTTTTGGGGTTTTGTAATACCCCTGTGGCTGCGACTATGTGATCATCGGGTACGGTTAGGCTGACATCATAATCACCAAATTCCAGTGTAAACTCACCACGCCCTAAAAATTCTTTATTGTGCCATGCTTCATAGTCGGAATAGGCCGATACGCGTGGAAACCACTGGGCTAATAAGAATATATCATTGCCGCCATCGCGCTCATCATCTGGAAAATGCTCATAGCCGGCCCTTGCCGATACCGCATCTTCTTCAAGGATATTGAATTGATAGTCCATCTTAATCAATGTGGTTTGCCCAGGTTTTAGCGGGCTAGGNAAATCAATACGCATTTGCGCGCCAACCACGATATTAGGCAATGGCTTGTTATTACTATCCCGTACATCGCTAATTTCGTAACCTGGCTCGTTATCAGCGTAGTACTGTTGTCGTCTCAACTCACCGAAGCTAATACCGGCGGGTGCATCACCATTATTCGATTTAGTGCCTGGTCCACGGCGACCAATTCCAGCGAAATCACCAGACATTTCGGCCATTGAATCTGCTTTGAAGCGATTTTGTTCAAGCTGCAACCACAGGTATTTCAGGGTTTCAGGTGAATTGTTGGTGTAGCTGATCTGTTGACTTGCGCTGAGGTGCCGTTTAGTTTCGTCGAGTACCGCAGTGATTTTATAGTCAACCTGTTGCTGCCAATAGTCGCGGCCAGGTTCGCCAGAAGCAGATCTATAGCGATTTGGGGTAGGNAATATTTCTTCCAATTGACGAAATTTATCGACAAAGTCGCCTTTAGTTTGATTCACCGCGCTGGCATGTGATATTGAAGAAATGAGTGCAAGGCTGAGTAATAGTAGTTTGGAGCGCAAAATTAGTTCCTCTTTGTATAAGCAAGGTTATTTTAGACGAATCTATGCTTTACCGTATACCCAATTTGGGTTAATTGGCACTATGCAGTGCATCATTAAGTTCGACAGCAGTTTTATTGGTCAAGCACTCAACCTTTCCCGTGATGGAGTTCCGTCGGAAGAGCAGATCACTCTGCCCCGAGAGGTCTCGGGCTTTAATTTTTCCGCTAACTCCTTTGTGGTCATCCAAAAGGGTGACAATGGTGCCGCCAGTCACATAGAGACCTGCTTCAATGGTGCACCGATCTCCGAGCGATATTCCAGCGCCCGCATTAGCGCCAAGCAGGCATTTTTCACCCAGTGAAATAACTTCAGTACCGCCGCCGGATAAAGTTCCCATTATTGATGCACCTCCACCAATGTCTGAGCCTGCACCGCAGAATACACCCGCTGAAATGCGACCTTCAACCATATTCGGCCCCTGAGTGCCGGCGTTGAAGTTAATGAAGCCCTCATGCATGACGGTAGTGCCCTCGCCAACATAAGCGCCCAGCCTGACTCGGCTGGTATCAGCAATACGTATGCCAGTGGGCACTACGTAGTCGACCATTTTGGGGAATTTATCCACACAGTCTACCTGTATTGGGTTTCCCGCCATACGCGCGGCTAACGCACGATCAGGAAGCTCTTGAATATCTATGGCACCGACGTTGGTCCATGCGATATTTTTTAATACGCCAAAAATTCCTGAAATATTGGTTTGATGTGGCTTGACCAATCGGTGCGACAGCAGGTGTAGCTTAAGATAGCCTTGCGGCACTGACATTGGTGCTGCATCGCTAGAGAGCATTACAGCGACGATCTGTTTTTCTGAAGCTTGCAGGGCGAAGACAGTCTCGGCTAGTTGTTTATAGCCGTTTTGGTCTAGTGCACTTGCTAGCGAGGAAAGCTGTTGGCTCGAGGGCTCTATATCACCGTTGTTTAAATCTAGGCTTGAGGTGAGAATCGCCGCTAAGTCATTGTCTGGATTGAGCATTGGCACAGGGTAAAAAACCTCCAGCCATTCTCCAGCGGTGTTTTTAGTGCCAATACCAATGCCAAACGCGTAAAGATTGTTCATAAGATCGTTATTTTCCTGTTGGTTTTACTTAAAAATTGAGTGGTAGTGCTCTGGCTTAAAGCCGATAGTAATAATACCGTTGTTATCCAGAATAGGGCGTTTAATCATGGCAGGATTGGCCAGTAACAGTGCGGCTACATTATCACAGGTGGTGCTTTGCTGAATACTAAGATCGAGCTTGCGCCAGGTGGTGCCACGACGATTCAACACCGTTTCCCAGCCCGCGCTGTCAATCCATTGGTTTATTTGATCAATGCTTAGGCCATCTGCTCTGACATCATGAAAATTATGCTCAACGTTTTGCTCAGTTAGCCAAAGGCGTGCTTTTTTTACGGTATCGCAGTTTTTGATGCCAAATAGGGTAGTCATGGGTAATGTGTTGCTCTATTTTTGGCCTGCAATAGTAGCAAAAGTTACGCGTCATATCCGCAAATAAGCGCAGCCTTTTAGGCGGCCAAAATTGAGCACAAAAAAAGCCCCTCACAGGGAGGGGCTTTTGGCGTATTACAAACGTTAAATCTAGAATGCAAACTTCAATCTAACATAAGCCATACGACCTCGTGCATCGTGCTGACGCGAGTCATAACTAAAGTTAGCTGCATCCCATACCAACGGTGGCTCTTCATCAGTTAAGTTCAAAACACCCATAGTGATTTGTGTATCCACAGAAGACATTGTTAACTGGTAGTTGTATTGAGCATCCCAAGTAAGATGGCTGTCGATGTTACTAGAGTAGCCTGCTGGAGGAGCTGCTCGTGTAGTCTCATATGCAGCAATATAACGTGCGGTTACAGACGCTTGGTGAGCTCCAGTTTCCCAACGTAATGATGCATTAGCTTTTGTATCAGGCAACGAACGCGCAAAGTTGTCGTGGTTAAAGAGACCAACTACATCAGTTTTTTGACCATTGACCGGAATTTCATAGCTCAAGTAATGACTTAGATCGACAGTCAAGTCGAGGTTACCCAAGCTGCTCTCTGGGAAGTCATAGGCAACTTCAATATCAATACCATCGGCATTTACGGAGGCGGCATTAAAGTAATTAGTGGTAATGCCGAACAGTGTACCGCCTTCAGTACGTTTGATATCAGATTGGCTTGGATCAGCAACAACTTTACCTTGAGCACTTTCAATCGTAATTAAGTTCGTATAATCCACAGCCCAGTAGTCTAAGGTCACCTGTAAGTTATCACTTGCAGACCAAACTGCACCAAGATTGATGTTGTCTGCTTCCTCAGGTTTGAGATCAGCATTTGCATTTTGCGCAACACGAATGAACGCGGTGCCACCTTTAGCGGTTCCGTCAGCATTAAAGTCCTGAATACCCTGCAGACTAACCTGACTGGCGTAAAGCTGTGCAAGCGAGGCTTCGCGATAAGAGGTGGACGCAGATGCGCGCAGGATTAAGTTATCTGTGGCTTCAAAGCGCATAGAGATCTTAGGATCAAAGGTAGAGCCCGAGTCAAGATTTTCATATCGTCCAGCGAATCCAATATCCAAAGAATCAGTAATACTACGCTGGAATTCTGCGAACATAGCCCATGCTGATCTAGATTCATCAGCATTGACACCACCGCCTAGGAACAGAAGATCCGCCGGTTTGGTTAAGTTGCCCGCAGCATCAAATTCAACTCGGCTGATATCATTACGATTTACTTCTAATGATTCGTTTCGTAGTTGAACACCCGATGCGAAGTCAAATCCACCNATTTCACCATCNACAACAAGATCGAAAACGGTTAGTGCTGTATCGGTAGCGGTTTGCTGCTCGACTGATATATAGTCGATAAGCGCCTGACTGTTGGCTAGAGGGTCAAATAGATTCCAGCTCTCATTACCATTCGGCCCACCAGTTCCTGCTATGGCGGCGGCAAATTTAGAGGTGCTGGTGTCCGGCTGAGCGCCATATCCATCATAGTTACTATGCGTCAAAGCGGTGTTGAAGTGATAGTCACCAAAATCACCGTCGAGTTCAAACGCTGCTCTGAAGTGCGTGTTGTCACGGGTTGCTAACGGTGAGTCAAAGGCTGAGCCAAGAGGGCGGCCTAACCACAACACTGGCACGCCAAACGGATTTCCCGCTTGACCAGGCATTATGGCGCGAGACGGGCTCAAATAGGATAATGCAGGATAGCTGGGGGACTGGGGATTATCCAGAACTTCAACATTGGCCCACATCGCTTCAGCATTGAATTCCATACCGTTGTCGAGATCATGCTGCAGGCTACCGAAAAGGTGTGTGCGCGTCTCTTCGTTCACGATATTGAATCTTGGTCCGTATTTAAAACCACATCGTTGGCCATTTGCTTGTGGAATAAGGATTCCACCATTTTCGATACAGCCAGCATCGGCGACGTTTTCAAATGGAGTATAGGTACCGGCATAGGCACCAGAATCAACGGTAGATGGGCCGAATAGGAGAAACGAATTGCCTAACCCTGAATTGGCATTTTCGATAAGTGTCGGACGGTCCGCACCGCTCAAGTTTGAGCGATCCATGTATTGAGCTGCAACGACAACGTTAGTGCTCTCGTCAGCCCAACCGTGCAAGAAGCTGAATTGGGTGTCTGTTTGACTGTCTGAGGTGGTTGATTGTTGAAATACACCAATCTCAGTTCCCACAAAGTCGCTTCTCGTAATATAGTTTACTACTCCCGCAATGGCATCAGACCCATAGACTGCAGCAGCACCTTCTTTAAGAACTTCCACACGCTCTATTGCAATAGCAGGAATCATACTAGTGTCGACAAAGCTAGATCCGTCATTGGCGACGGCTGCAGCCAATGTGTTGCGGCGACCATTGACGAGTACGAGAGTCGAGCCCAGTCCAAGTCCTCTTAAATTAACATTACTTGTGCCCTGCGTACTGCCAGAGGTAAATGAATCAGGTACATTCTCTGCACCAGAGTTGGCCGTCATGTTTCGAGTAATGTCGGAGATAGACATAGCACCCATTTGATCGATGTTATCTCTGTNGACAATAACGATCGGTGACGCACCGTCTTTTGCGCTCGACTTTAAGTAGGATCCCGTAACGAGTACTTCTTCTATCTTAGTGTCTGTGCCTTCTTGAGATATTGCAAATGAGCTTGCTGTTAATAACGGAATTAATGCTAAGGATGAGATCTTTTTGTACTTCATAGACTGCCCCTGATTATTTAAATAGATTTATTTTTATAAGCATTTCTACTATGCACATGTAAAAGTAAAAATACAGCTAGACCTTAATACAATGACTATTGACTGCGCAAGTACTTATCGCTTTTCGATGCAAAATGTGACATAAATCGCCATAAGTGTCAATAAGGTTTGCATGCAGTATTATTCTGTAAAACCATATCGTCATCCACTCCATCATTAAAGCCTAAACGTTATGCTTAGTTTATTTATCGATCTAATGACATATCTATTTTTGAACAATAGGAGAGGAGCGGCGTAATTATTCACCTCGGTCTAGGGCTTTTTCGCAGTAAAGGGGTTTTTTCTTTTGGGATAGCAGGTTGTGCAGATATCGCAGACACGACCATCACAGCCGCGAGCCGAGCAGAATTCACGCCCGTAAAATATAATTTGTAAGTGAAGGCTATTCCAATGGTCTCGATGAAAAAGTTGCTTTAGGTCACGCTCTGTCTGGGTGACATTTTTACCTTTGGTAAGCCCCCAGCGCTGCGCTAAACGATGGATGTGTGTGTCTACGGGGAAGGCAGGATACCCAAACCCTTGCGACATAACCACCCCGGCGGTTTTATGACCCACGCCAGGAAGACTCTCTAAATCCGCAAAGTTAGAGGGCACTATGCCATCAAACTGGTCGACAAGAATTTTTGACAATCTTGAAATTGCAGAGGACTTTTGCGGAGCTAGTCCGCAGGGCCGCACTACTTTATAAATACTGTCCACNGGCACATGCTGCATATCAAATGGGTTGTCTGCTAATTCAAAAAGGGCCGGTGTGACTTTATTGACGCGCTCATCTGTACATTGAGCACTTAAAAGTACAGCCACCAACAGTGTGAAGTTATCTTTGTGGTCAAGCGGCACAGGAGTTTCTGGATACAGTGCAGTTAGGCGCTC
>JGI24538J26636_10000154_pt1 | contig 20562 bp, 17 predicted proteins | sample SouAtlMetagenome_FD_26636 | JGI IMG/M metagenome (IMG submission 26636) | reverse complement strand
ATATTTTTGGAGGCTCAGGGGTAACGCTAGAACAATGCGTTAACTGGAATGAGCGCAATAACTGATAGTACTTCCCTTTCCATATAGCGACCTAGTCTTGGTCGCCTAATTTCTTTCTTATGCGCCTAACTGCCAGCAAGGTTGAGCAAAAAATTATAGGCGTGGCCAAAGCAACAATTAGAGCATGGCTTAGTGGCGCATAGTCTTGAATGGGTAATGGTAAAATCATCAGCTTGAGCAGGTTCATGGAGTAGTAGGTGATTGCCACTACCGATAGGCCCTCTACGGTTTGCTGAAGACGTAGCTGTAACTTACTGCGCTTGTCCATGGACGCCAGTAGCCGTTGATTTTGATCCTCAAGTGACAGCTGTAATTGCGAATGGAGCAATTCGCTGGTGCGGCCAATGCGCCGAGAGAGGTTTTGTTTGCGCTTTACTACCGACACACAGGTGTTATAAGCTGGAATAAAACGTCTTACATGGAACTGTTTGAGTGTTCTGATCGTTGGTATTTTTTCTTCGCGCAGCATATCCAGTCGTGTTTCGGTCAATTTAAAGTAGGCCTCAGTCGCCGAAAACCGAAAGCTGTGGTCGGCAATTAATTTTTCGACTTGGCTTGCCTCAGCAATTAGCTCGGCCATTAGATTTTGCTCGTCTTCTAAAGTCTCTAACTGCTTGAGTTTTGCACTGGTCTTACTAAGGCTCTGTTCCAATAGGCTTATTTCTGGCAACAGTGCTCGCGCAGTAGGNACGCCAGCAGAGTCATTGACCGATAGGTTGATATCTCTAATAAGTTGCGTACCGCCCTACCTGCCTGGCTCGCATCAAGACCCTCNTCAATGATTAGGGTTCGGCTAAAACCATCACCGTGGCTTCGCATAGCTGTCCAGATTGTAGCGTTACCGTCATAGATTTTACTACCGATGAGCTTATGTCCATCAAAGTAATCATTCAGCTCATNCATTTCCGTTGGGGCCGATGANANCGGTCGCAGATCTATGTGATTAGCACTTATCACTTCACCTTCAATAGACCCTANCCATTGCTCACTAAGGTGTGCGAATCCACCCTCGAAGGTGTTTCCGGTGAGCGCTTTATGGCAAATTAGAGTGTAGGTGGAAAATTCGTTATGTCGCTCCCAACGCAGATCAAATGCATCTGCGCTTTGATAATAGCAACTCACCCCCTCCTCTGGAGGAGGCATGTTGTGAACAGCGGCCAGCGTTTTCAAGCCTTCTAACTCCATATCGCGGTCTGCGGGATTCAAGACCACAATATTTGACACTTGAGCGGGTAACTCCACCACCGGAAATGGCCGATTATGGAGTTCATCTATTAACGCATCTTTGAGAGAGTGAAACTTAATCATCGGGCCAAGGCCTCAGTTATTAGAATTCTACCACCCGCTGTCTCAGCACCAATTTAGCTTTCGACAGCGAAGGTTAATCCGGCGTTGGCTTGCAAACGCTCAATCAACTCAGCACCCATAACGGGGGCTGTGGTCCAAATACCGCCGGCACCTAAGTCTGGATGTTTAATCAGACACACGGCGCTTTCGGCGATCATCTTAGAGGTTGATCCATAACCAGGGTCTTTATCTCCTTTAACACTTATACGCACAGAACGGCCATCTGTATGTTCTCCCACCATAAGCACGTCATAGTAGCCATTTTCGCGCTCTTGTTTACTGGGGCCTTCTCCTTGCTTGGTTTTACTCTCTGCCATGGAGGTGTCGTTGGTAATTGCCATAGCCATGGCCTCACCCTTCTCTCCCGGTCCGGTAACCATCATTTCGTCATAAACAAAATCTTTACCGTAAGAATGTCCCAGTAGCATGTTGGAGCGATGGACGTTTTTAGTATTAATACTCGCCATCACAAAGGGTGCTATCCAGCTCTGCACTGCCTCGTCATATTCAGGCTTATTGCCAAGCGGCTGCTCTGCGCCTTCAACGCCTTCAGTTAACGCAAATGGATTACGTAACACAGCGATTAGACTTCGATCTCTGCCGGCCGCTGCCATGGTTTCTCTAAAACTAGCCAACGTGCCACCCGAAAAAGTGCCCTTCATTGAACGAACTCGCCCTTTCACGCGAGGAACCGTGCTACCCAGCGTGGCTACTGCATGTTGCTGCAAAAAGAAGACACCTAAATCAAAAGGAACTGAGTCAAAGCCACAAGAGAAGACAATGCGTGCCCCGCTCTTTTTGGCGGCCTCGGAATGCTCAGCAATCATTGTGTGCATCCATGCGGGCTCGCCGCAAAGGTCTACATAATCTGTGCCGGTTGCTGCACATGCAGCTACAAGNTCATTACCATAGAGCTGGTAAGGACCAACGGTGGTTAATACTACAGTGGTGCGCTTTACCATGGCCTCAATAGAGGCTAGGTCTGCCGCATCAGCCACCACCAGAGGTACATCAGCAGAGATAGCCATTTCATCCCTAACCGCTACCAATTTTTCCATGCTGCGGCCTGCCATGGCCCATTTGATTTCGCCGTTGACGCCATAAGTCTGATTAAGATACTCAGCCACCAAGCGACCGGTAAACCCTGTAGCGCCATAAACGACCAAATCAAGCTCTCTGTTAGTACTCATAAAATCCCTCTATTTGTCAGTGTTGTTAAATGTTTAGCGTGATAGTCTCAGAGTCGATTCAACTATGCAAATAAACTATGTATACCAGTTCAATTTTAGATATTTACCGAAAGAATTCATACCTAGGCTATGTCGTCTTTTGGGTAATAATGAGATTTTTAGTACTAGCACTGACCATGAAAACTGTGTAAAAATTGCGCAAGTCATGCGGAGATGTGTTTTGTCCCAGAAGAGTAATAATTTAGAGCCTTTATTCCCTGAGTATATTCAGGAAAAGCCTACTCTGTCTTATGTGCAGGCGACAGACCCGTGGATAATGCAGAAGTTTATTTCCGGCGTGGAAATTTTATTTGGCCGCCGTAAAATAGAATCTATCTATGATNGTTTGAAAGAGCAGCCCTTTGATGTTGAGTCATTTTTTACCTCAGCACTACAAGCGACTAAGATCGACAGTTGTTATGACACAGGCAAACTAGATGCGTTACCTAAAACGGGACCCTTAGTGTTTGTGGCCAATCATCCTTTCGGCGTGGTGGATGGCTTGGTGCTTTGCGACTTAGCGGTTAAGGCAAGAGGTAATTTTCGTATTTTAATCAATGCGATGCTGTGCCGTGATAGTGACCTTGCCCCCTACTTCTTACCGATTGATTTTCGTGAAACTAAAGCCGCAATAAAGAACAACATACGCAGTAAAAAAATGGCTCAAGAGGCCCTTGAGCAAGATATACCGCTATTGGTATTTCCCTCTGGATTTGTTTCTACAGCGGACCGCAAAGGTTTTGGATCGGTGGTTGATGCTCCTTGGACGACCTTCGCTGCAAAACTCATACGCGATACTCAGGCGACTGTGGTGCCGGTTTATTTTAGAGGCCAAAATAGCCGTATTTTTCATCTAGCCTCTCATGTAGCTGAACCACTGAGAATGGCCTTATTGCTTAATGAGGCGAGCAATAGATTTGGTACTAAAGTGATGGCGGAAATTGGCGACCCCCTACCCTGGACTGACCTAAATGACGTAGGCAATCGCCAGCAACTAACCTCTTATCTGTATGACAAAGTGCAGTGCTTGGCGCAGCAGAAGACTTAGATAATCTGAGCCACTAATGCAATGGCGCAGGCTAATCCCAAGCCATACAGGAAGATCTTACCGAAAGAGAATTTTCGGGTTGACCAGTCAATGCGGTCATCCCGATCAGTTTGCTTAGAAGACGCTTTAAAGCGACCCAAGTAAAAGAATATTGCCAAAGAGACGACCGCCATAGAGCCAAAAATAAGGCTGTTTGCGTCCATCAGCGACTTCTCAACTTAGCTAACAATCGAAGCATTTCAAGATACAGCCAAATCAGTGTAACCATCAGGGAAAACGCGCCAAACCATTCCATGTACTTAGGAGCTCCCATCTCCGAACCCTGCTCAATAAAGTCAAAGTCTAAGACTAGATTTAAGGCCGCGATGGCCACCACAAATAAACTAAACCCGATTCCAAAAAGACCATTGGAGTGTATAAACCCGATGCCGCCCGAACCAAACATATTCATCAGCATACTGACCAAATAAAGCAGTCCAATACCCATGGTGGCAGAGGTAACCATAAGTTTGAAGTTTTCGGTTGGCTTCACAATGCCGGTCTTATATAAAAACAGCAACGACGCTAAGGTTCCCAAAGTAAGCCCCACCGCTTGAATAACAATGCCGGGATACTGCATTTCAAAGATTCCGGAAATAGCCCCCAAGAACAGGCCTTCTGCTAGGGCATACAGCGGCGCAGTAATACCCGCCCATTGCTTTTTGAAGATGGTAATCAGAGCAAAGATAAAACCAACAATGGCGCCTCCTATGGCTAGAGGCATGACGGCCCCTGCATCGCCACTCTCAAAAAATAAATTCCACGTCCAAGATGCTGAGAGCACCACCAATGCGAGCAAAATACCGGTCTTATTAACCGTCCCTTCCAGAGTCATTGTCTGTGAATTCATTGATTGAATCCCACCAGATGATGAACCGGTTTGGGCGCTGCGACCAAAGGTATCTGCCTTCAGCGTAGGGTTTCCTGAGCGACCAAACATATTTAACGCTTTGTGATTTGACATGCTGTTACACCGTTGATTTAAGTTGCAATAACTATAACTAAAAACCGCAGTTAGTTACTACAAAAAACGCTCATGAATTGCCAATTAATGGATGGAGGATCCCTGGCTGTAGGCCGTCGTGGAAGCTGCATTGTCGACCACCAAAAATCTCGCATTAAGATTCTCCACGCAGCGATAGAGAAAGCCTAAGTGTTTTTGTAATTGTGCATGTTGAACACTGCCCTTTGCTAACTCGCCTTCCAGGCGCCAAATTGCGCGCCAATAAATATCTAGAGCGTCTGTGGTTCTGCCAAGCTTTAGCAACGTGAAGGCCAACATGACCGCGGATGAGGTCATGAGCTCCACACTGTTGTGCCGATCCACCTCGTCACTGATTAGAATGATTTCGGCGGTTTCAAACGCACACCCAATATGTGCCAGTGCCTCTGACCAAGAACCTTCATCACAAAAAATTTGTGCGGTATCAAAACCGCTTTGCCAAAAAACTAATGCTCTGGAGGGATCCTGAGATAGGTGTGCATGGTGAGTACTGCAAAGAAAACGTAACTTCATTGATCAATGTCCTGACTATGTTAAAACTGATGAACTGCGCATGCTTATTGGGTGGCAGAACCCATCAAATCGGTTCGCCCTGATTAAGCAACTTTGGTGAAGTGTATTTGACTTTTTGTTGAATGTAAATGATAATGATTCGTGTTAGCGATAAAGGACGGGGATGCGATACTTGTTACCCGACTTTGAGCTCGCTTATTTTGTTATTAATATTTAATTGAATCGTCGAGGACACAATGAAAAATCAACCCCGNTCGCGAAACCCTGGCACTGAAATAAGGTTTAAAATTATTGCTGGAATTTTCGTCATTCCGCTGCTCTCAATNCTTTACTACTACAGCTGGATCATTGTTTATCCATAGTTANTTGTGAGGTCGCAGCTTACAGTCTTGGTGGCCAATGTGCGAAGGCGCACGGAGAGATCGTACTTGCCTTATTCATGATCTCTCTGCTGAGCGGCCCAAAGGTCAAAGTAGTGACCTTTTAGCGACAGTAGTTCACGATGTGATCCTTGCTCCACCATAGCGCCCTGATCTAAAACAATGATCCTATCAGCATCGATAACAGTAGACAGACGATGAGCAATCACCATGCTGGTATGCCCCTGAGAAATTTCCTGTAACGCAGACAATATGGAGCGCTCAGATTTACTGTCTAGAGAGGATGTGGCTTCATCAAAAACCAAAATCGGCGGCCGCTTAAGGATCGTTCTCGCTATAGCGACTCGCTGCTTCTCGCCCCCTGATAGTTTGAGTCCTCGCTCACCGACCACGGTGGCCGAACCTTGGGGCAATTGGGCGATAAAGTCTTCAAGATGAGCCAATCTAATAGATTGAAGTACCTCTTCGTCAGACGCCTCAGGATTACCGTAGCGAATATTTTCAAAGATACTTTGATTAAACAAAACGGTGTCTTGTGGCACTATGCCGATAGCTCTGCGCAAGCTGTGCTGACTGACGACGCTGATATCTTGTCCATCGATCGAGATAGTCCCTGAATTGGGATCATAAAAACGAAACAACAGTTTGACCAGGGTGGACTTACCTGCTCCACTGGCACCAACGATGGCAACCTTCTCGCCGGCTTGAATGGTGAAACTGAGGTCTCTGATTATTGCGCGGTCTTGTCTGTAGTGAAATGACACCTGATTAAAATTGATGGCACCCTTAGTGATGACCAATTCAGAGACGTTTGCCGCGTCTTGGACGCCCGATTTGAGATCTAAAAGAGCGAACATGTTTTCTATATTGGCCATTGAACCCTTTATCTCGCGGTAGACAAAACCGAGGAAATTAAGCGGTATAAATAGCTGCATCATGAACGCATTAATTAATACAAAATCACCCACTGTCATGCTCCCTTGGGCAACACGCTCGGCGGCTAGCCACATCATTGAGGTCATGGCCACCGATATGATTAAACCCTGCCCAGCATTTAAACCGAGTAGGGTCAGCCGATTTTTGCGCTTGGCTGATTCCCAATGACTCAGTGACTTATCGTAGCGATTAGCCTCGTACTCTTCATTGGTGAAATATTTAACCGTCTCATAATTTAGCAAACTGTCTAAGGAAATAGTACTTGCAGCAGAGTCGGCGCGAGCCGCTTCACGGACAAACTCGGTACGCCAGTCCGTCATCGTAGTTGAGAAAAGAATATAAGCAACTACCGCTATTAAAGTAATGATGGCAAAGGCCAGACCATAATTGAACAATAGAATCCCTATGACGAGGGCTATCTCAATCAAGGTTGGCGCTATATTGAAGACAAAGAAACGCATGAGAAAACTAATGCCATTGACGCCTCTCTCGATGTCCCGCGATAAGCCGCCGGTGCGCCGATTGAGATGAAAATCTAAATCAAGGCTATGGACATGTTTGAATACCAGAAGACCAATTTTACTCATGGCCCGCTCAGTGACGCGCCCAAAGATGGTGTCTCTTATCTCACCGAGGATAATCATCGAGAAACGAGCAAAGCCATAGGCCAATACTAATGCCACAGGGACCATCACCAGCCCAGACACTCCATTTTCGCTGAGCGTATCCACTATGTACTTTAGCAAAAATGGCCCTGAAACACTGGCCCCTTTGGATAAGATTAAAAAGGCCAAGGCAAGGACTATGCGAGACCTATATTCGAGCAGATATGGCCAAACTATCTGGAAGACTTTCCAGTTAATTTTTTGCTCGGCATCAACCGAGTAGTCACTGGATCGCATAGATTATCTCATTGAAAAGGGCTATTTTTTTACGGCTCAGAGTACCCATTGGACCTTGATGTCTTAGCAAAGACGCGGTGAACCGCCCTATTTCCGGGTATGGGGGAGCTTACAGCAAAACTTAATCAGTTACTTGATTGAGCGCGAGGACTGTATCTGCCCCAGACTACCTTGGCAACGATCAGTCCAAGAATGATATAGACCGGTGCTGACAACATAGCTAATACGGCCTCTCCCGTTGTCAGATCTACCGAGCCATCAGCAAGCAGCTGGCCAACTCCCGTTTGATAGGGGGTAACGTAATACTTAATGAGTAGTAATGGCATCACACAGCCGTAGAGCACTAGCGCTGCTGGGGCCAGCATGGTGGTTTTAGTTTTTTGTAGGTCACAATCAATCTCAGGTGTGCGGTGCAGATCTTCGCGATACTGCGCTTCTTGTGCAGTAACGGTGCCTAGTTTTGAAATATAGATAATGGTTACAAGACTAATACTGGCGCCAATGAGGGCTGGATTGAGATAGCTAGGCAGGCTAATAAAGCCGATATAATCAAACAGAGCTGGGATGACGTTACCAAAGAATCCGGTGACTATTCCCCAAAATGCCCCATCAGCAGTGATGGACTTGCTCCAGATACTCATAAAACCCACCGGACCCCAGGATGATGCAAAAACCGTCCCGATGAATAGCATTAACCAAAAGACATTGGGCGGAAAAATAAAACACAATGCCAGTACCACCAGGCCAGTAATCAACATGGCAATTCGTGACGCGTTAACGGTCAATTGCTTCTTACGCACCACAATATCATTACTGACACTGAAGCCGATCAGAGACAAAAATGTGGATGCAGAGGATAGCGCGGCAGCCATAATACCTGCCAGTAACATAGCGCCTAGAAAACTTGGCACTAGGTTTTTTGCTGCCCATATCATGACGGTTTCAGCGGGTGAAATTCCGGGGTTAGCTAGATTGATTAATCCGCCTATGCCATAGACGAGAACCTGCATCAGAGCCACCGCAAAGCATGCATAGACCGCTGCACGAATAACTACGTGTTCGTCTCGCGCCATCAAGTGCCGACTAGACTGCCAAGGTCCCACGGCATAAACAAAGCCCCAGGACATATCCATAATCAAACTCCAAATCAGATAGTCTTTTGCCGTAGGCCACTCTGTGCCCGCTCCGACCGTTCCATGCCAGGCGGCAATGTCCGGTTTACTCTGTAGCTGGGTGAGGTCCTCGACCGCCTTAGCCACCCCCCCCATGCCGTCAACAATATAAAAAACGAAAAATACAGTGGCCACGCAAAACAGTAAAAACATTAGAGTGTCGGTAAGAATAACGCCTTTGGAACCAGAATATAGCGTAAACAGCGTGTAACTCAACCAGGCCAAAATAATGCCCTGAAAGTAGCCTAGGCCGGTTAACTCCGTCAGCAAGATAGCCGCTCCCTGAGTGACCACCAGTAAGTAGCCACCCAAACCGACGATAATAGTCATGCCGGCAGCCTGCTGAACTCTATGACTATTGAAACGCTGACCAAAGAAGTCGGCCACCGTATGTGCACGGCTTCGACGCAGAAACGTACCGAAAAATATGGCTCCGTATACATAACCAATGACGGCTATACCGGGCATTAAAATATAAGGGCCCAATTGACCGTCGTAGGTAAAACCGGCTTCGCCGAGAAAAAGCGAGGTACTAAAGACACTAGCAACCAGCGTGCCGACTATGAGTAGTGTTGGTGCCCGTCGGCCAGCCACAAAATAATCATCAAGCTGTTTTACGCTGCGACCGGCGTACATTCCAACACCAATAAAAACAACGACACTAATTGCTATCCCAAGCGTGTAAATATCCACTCTAGCCCTCCATAGTTAAAACGTTTATTTAAATCGCACATTGGTCATTAAACTACAAAATAACTTAGTCCACTTTGGCTAAGGCGAGCGGCAGAATACGCTCTACAAATTTAGTATATGCGAGCTCTGACGGATGCAGGCCGTCACTTGCCACTAATGAAGGGGTCTCTAATCCTTGCTGCGTTATATCTGTTATGTAGACGTATGATAGTCCAACTGACTCACAGTATTCCTTCGCAAAGTCATTATATAGGACTAACTCAGCACTTGTAGCGGTCGGATTAAAATTCTGCCCAAAGGGAGTAAATGCATAGTCAGGTATTGAAACCACAATTAATTTACTCGCATCATCCCCGACTAAAGAGATTGCCGAATCAACAAGCTCGGCAAACTCTGTCTCATACACTTCAAAGGGCTTACCTTGAAATTGATTATTGACGCCAATAAGTAGCGTTACCAAGTCAAAATTAATTGCAGGTTCTGCGGTTGTAATCGCATTTTTTAAATCCGTCGTGTTCCAACCAGTCTGAGCAATAATCTGCAAACTAAACTCATCTCGATCTGCATACTCTGATATTAATCTCTCTTTTAACTGCTCTGGAAAACGGCAAGTGTCACAAACACTTTCCCCAATCGTATAACTGTCACCCAATGCTAGAATTTTATAGTTACGTGCCGCTCGGTCACTATCAGTCGCGGTGAAAAAATGCCAGATAAGACTATATAAATCAACATTTTCACCAAACTCCGCGGTGTGTCCCGCCCCCTCAACTATTGAATATCTAACCTTTTGATTATCTAGGCATGATCCGAAGGTGTATTGCTTAACCGCTAGACTTCCCCACGTTTTTTTTTGAATGGTCGGGGTCATATTACAATTAAAATTTAACGCCCAATTCTCTGCACTGGCTTGCGCAGACATAAAAATACTATCGGCAACACCACTGCCCCCATTCACTGGAATCAAATCATCTTCGGTACCATTGACTTGAAAAACCGATACAGCCCTGGACGGAACAGTTTCGCCAATGGTCACTGTTTGTTGACTAATGATTGGCGCAATTGCCTTAAAAAGAGTGGTCTCTTTAGCGATTCTATTAACCAACCCTGCTCCATTAGAAATGCCAACAGCATAGATTTTATTCACATTGAACAATCCAAAACCGTCGAGATCACCAACAATCAGGCTAACAAATTCAACATCATCTGCATTAGTTTCGCCGCTTACGTTCCAGCGCTTATCGTAACCATCAGGGAAAATGCCAATAAATTTACCCTCATCAATTAAGACGGAAATATCACTATTATTACTTAACCAGCCATCACCTGTGCCACCAGAACCATGAAAAAAGAACACCACAGGATAATTGTCTTCCAAGAGGTTTTCGGGGCGTCGAATCAGATAGGGACGATCCACTAGTTGACCATCAATGGTCTGAGTAATTGTCTTTTGCTCAGAAATTAGGACGTCGGGTACCACTGGTGAGGGGACCGCAGCCGCAGGCGGCAATATTGCCGATGATCCACCACCTCCACCGCAGGCAGTGAGCGCACAGAATAACAACCCAACCAATAACTTCACCGCACTTCCTCGATCAAAAAACGCCACAGAACTCCCATGTTATTACTTTATTTCAGACTTTTCTCTAGTTCCTTTGATTAACCACCATAAAGTCGACAACACACTAACAATGGCTCTATAGTAACCGTTAGATTTTATGTTTTGGCATGCAAAAATTTAATATGGCTATCTTGTTTGACGAAAATCTAGCCGTTGAGGGGATTTAAAATGACTACGGATAAAAGTAGCGAAAATAAAAAAAATAGCGACTTACAGTTACCCTCTGATATCTCACGAAGAGATTTTGTCAACGGCACCCTAGTTGGATTCGGCGCTGCCTTGTTAAGTTCAAGCATACCTAGTCTTGCCGCTGGTAAAAAGCCAGTGGGACTTTTCAATGATACCTGGACTGGTTTTGGTGGTGTGGGCGACTACGCTAACTCAAACGGTAATGTTGCTTCGGTGCGAGAAGCCGCGCATTTAATTCGTGATGGCCTAACGCCAAAACTAATGATGGATGTTGAAGACACCGGCGAAGAATATGACATGGTTATTATTGGTGGCGGATTTTCAGGACTTGGGGCCGCTTACCAATTTCACAAGAAGTATGGCAACACTAAAAAGTGTTTAATTATAGAAAATCACCCGGTATTTGGCGGAGAAGCCAAACAAAATGAATTTGAAGTCGACGGGTATACCCTCTATGGCCCTCAAGGATCAAATGATTTTGGCCCACCTAAAAAAGATGACGAAGGACTAATTGCCGAGATTTATCGTGCTACAGGCCTGCCCTTTGAATACAAATTTGTAACGCAAGATCCTGAAAAAACCAAAATTAAAGCGCCTATAGAAAACTATTATGGGGTGTACTGGGATGAAGAACGTTTTGATACCGGCTACTTTTTTGGCAAACAATCAAAAACCCCATGGGTCATTAATCCAAGAGTCGACAAACTCGCTCGGCTGCCTTGGTCGGATGACTTCAAAGCCGACTTAAACCGTGCCTTTGAAGATCGTGAGGACAAGTACCAAGGCGATGATATTGACCGCTGGTTGGATAGCATGTCGTATAAAGACTTACTGGAAAAAGTCTATGGCTACAGTCCCGAGGTGACTGAATACTTTGACCCGATTATTGCTATTTCTATGGGAGGTGTTGGCTGCGATGTTTACTCGGCCTATTCTGCCAGAGAGTTAGAAATGCCCTGTACTCGCGCTCGCTATGTTTATGACAGCAGTATCGATGAAGTTGAGATGGGCGCCTTAAGTTTTCCCGGCGGTAATACCGGCAGTTTTAGACATATTGTGAAACACCTAATGCCTGAGAGCATTACTGGCGGGAAAAGCTTTGAAGATATTCTGTTTAATCCTATTAATTTTAATGCTCTAGATCGTCCTAGCAACTCAATTAATATTCGATTGAACAGCACGGCTATCGACATTCGTCATGCCGGCCCTGCCGATAGCGCAAAGCATGTAGATGTAACCTATCAAGAAAATGGTGTGGTAAAACGAGTTAAAGCCAAAACGGTGGTGTCAGCTATTGGCGGCTGGGTTGGCAAAAATATTATTAAAGATATTCCACCCGCGATTACTGAGGCCTATAAGGAGTTTCACCACTCACCTATCTTGGTAGTTAATGTTGCCGTGCGCCATTGGCGGTTTCTTGATGAACTAGGCATTTCTTCTGGCCGATGGTTTGAAGGCTTTGGTAATTTCTTCTCAATAAGACGGCCCATGGATACTGGTGAAAGAAACCAGCCCTTTGAACCCAATAAACCGGCCGTTATGACGTTTTATGTTCCGTTTAATAACCCTGGGCATCCTATAGCTACACAAGGGTCTATAGGTCGTGCCGAGCTGCTCAGCAAATCCTATAGCGATTATGAAAAAGAAATTGTCGAGCAAATGACTGATATGTTTGCTGACTATGGTTTTAATGCGCGCCGCGACATTGCCGGTATTGTGTTAAACCGTTGGGGCCACGCCTACATCTCACCTCAACCAGGTTTTCATTTTGGCAAGGACGGCAAGGAGTCACCCAAAGAAATCGTTAAAAAAGCCTATGGCCGCATACAGTTTGGGCATTCAGAACTGAACGGCTACATGAGTCATACCAATGCCCTAAAGGAAGGCTCTAGAGCAGCATTGGCCGCTATGAAATTTGTAGGTTAAAGCGGTAAAACTAGTAACTGTGGCTCCTCAACTACAAAGAGGGCTCAATAATGAGAACGGGTATCCCAGACCATATTCGGTAACTAATGCTTTTAGAGCAAGGGGACTTGGCCCACCGGGCGTCAACTAGCAACGCACTCCGGCAACCTCGATCTAGCCCTGATTTGACTGGATGGGGTATTCAGCTATGATTAGGCAATCAATTGGATAAGGAGCATAGATCATGGAGCCAAATTTCCATGCTCTACAATTAATTGCAGAGATAGCAATAGGTATAGTTGGGTTTTCAGCCATATTAATTGCATTAAGTCGAAGCTCGGACGTGTTCAGTGGTCCTGATAACTTTCGTGTTCGACTTTTAACTTATTCAGCCTTTGGTGCAATGTTTGGGGGTCTTCTGCCGTTTGGCATCTTTAACATTAACGATGCGGACTTATCTTGGAAAATCATTTGTTGGTCTATATGCCTCTACTCAGTCATAGGTTTACTGATATTTCCCAAAAGAATGCTATTGCTGAGGGCTCAAGGGTATGAGCATATTTTTCCTATTAAACTTTTTATACTCCAAACGGGACTTCTCGCAACAATCTTTATAGCCTCTGGCCTTATGATTGCTGGATACTTACAGGCTCTTACAAATATCTATGTTGGCTGTTTAATTTTGTTTTTAGTTCAAAGCACATTAGCATTTATAAGGACAATGTTTGTGCGGGTGGACTAATCACTTAGGCATACTCGTTGTACGCTTTAGATGATTGATATTATTGGACTTTAAAAAATAATAGGCAATAAAAAGCCCATATGAACTGGGCTATTCAGAGATACTGGTATACTTTAATAGACATTAAAATAACTATATATGGCGGTGAGAGAGGGATTCGAACCCTCGAAACGCTATTAACGCTTACACACTTTCCAGGCGTGCTCCTTAAGCCACTCGGACACCTCACCGTAAACTGTTGCGACCTATTCATACATCGCTCCCAAGCAGCCGAGCTACCGGGCAAAAATATCATTCAAAACTTCTCGTAAACGCACTTATGGAGCAGGTTTGAGCGCGGGCAACTGTACACAAATAGCCTTGCGAAAGCAATTAGGCAATAACACCAATTTAATCTATTAGGCAGCACAATATCGTGAATGCTAAACTATACGAATGGACATAGATAATACCCAAGAACAAAGGTTAAAAAACCAGACGCTACTCAGGCTTCTGGCATGTGCTACTGCCTCTATTACTGTCCTCAGTGCATTACCGTTGGTTGGCTTCCATCCTTTTATTATTATCACTGTTTGTCTGCTGTTTGTTTACCTGAGTGTCAGTTATTACCTTTTAGATAAAGGCTCATTAACACACCAAGGCCGTCGGGTACTTATCGCTGCTGACACTATGCTCTTGTCAGGTACTATTGCTTTCATGAGTTTCGAGCCACTCCCCTCCAGCCTGGTTTGTCTGGCCTATGGGGTTGCACTTTTAGGTTACACTCCCTCTCAACGATATGGCTATCTGTCGATTTTCTTAGCAACCTGTGGCCTGTGTTATTTATGCCTGCCAGTAACTATTACTCTCTCTGAAGCAAGCACATTGGTTATTTCCCTGATGGGTGGACTCTACGTTTTAGTCAGCAGCCGGCTTATCTATAAACAAAATACTCAATTATCTCAGCAATTAGACGCTGCCAACCACGACAAGATGACACTTGAGCATCGTTCACTTCATCTTGCCAAATATCTTTCACCAACGATTCGACGCGCTATAGGCAATGGCCGATACACCAGTGAGGAATCAAAAGAAAAAAACATCACCATCTTCTTTTCAGATTTGAGTGGTTTCACTGAACTCGCAGAGCAACTGGAGGCTGAAGATTTAGCGCTGTTTTTGCAGGTTTATCTTACCGAAATGACTGAAATAGCACTACGCTTTGGTGGCACCCTAGACAAGATTATCGGTGATTCTATTATGGTATTTTTCGGTGATCCGGAAAGTCGTGGTATCGAAAATGATGCCTTAAGTTGCGTGTCTATGGCTCTCACTATGAGAGCAGCAATGGCGAAACTTAAGAAGCGCTGGCAGGCGGCGGGTATTGAGAACCCACCCTCTCTGCGCATGGGTATTAATAGTGGATTGTGTAAGGTTGGCCACTTTGGTACCGAGCACCTCCTGACGTACACATTGCTGGGGCGCTCAGTGAATCTTGCCAGCCGCCTTGAGTCCGCGGCTGACAACGAAGAAATATTAATTTCTCTGAGCACTTACGGCCTAGTAAAAGATTCCGTGAGCTGCGTGCCTAAGGGTCAACTCACAATAAAGGGCTTTAACCAACCGGTTATCGCCTACAGTGTCATTGGCTTGTCAACGAGCCCTAACCGTGAACCCCCTGCAAACTAGTTATTCATAGTCAGTAATTGCTGGACAAGAGCACATCAGATTGCGATCGCCATACACATGGTCAAGACGCGCAACCGGTGGCCAATATTTATTGTCTTTTAATGAAGCCACCGGATAGGCTGCTTGATGGCGGGTATAGGCATGTTCCCACTCATCGGCACTCACCATAGCAGCAGTGTGTGGAGCAGCCACTAAAGGATTATCTTCTAAGCTCCAATTGCCGTCTTTAACTTGGTCAACCTCTGACTTAATCGCGATCATTGCGTCACAGAACCGGTCTATTTCAGCTTTTGACTCACTTTCAGTGGGTTCAATCATGAGTGTTCCGGCTACCGGAAACGACATGGTCGGTGCATGGAAACCATAATCAATCAGTCGTTTTGCAATATCATCAACGCTTATACCCACTTCATCTTTAATCACTCGAACATCCAAAATACATTCATGAGCAATACGACCCTGAGTTCCGGTATACAGAATCTGATAATGCGTCTCTAGGCGATGGGCAATATAGTTAGCATTCAATATGGCAACTTCGGTAGCCTGCTTAAGTCCATGCCGACCCATCATGCGAATATACATCCAAGTGATCGGCAAAATACTGGCGCTGCCATAGGGTGTTGCGGATACCTGAGCCCCTCGACGATCGCCCTCCTCTGATTCCTTCGGCAAAAAAGGCTCTAAGTGTTTTCCAACACCGATGGGGCCGACACCCGGTCCACCGCCACCATGAGGGATACAAAATGTTTTGTGTAAATTGAGGTGNGAGACATCGCCGCCAAAGCTACCGGGCTGACAGACGCCGACCATCGCGTTGAGGTTGGCGCCATCAATGTANACCTGCCCACCATGCTGATGAACGATGTCGCAAATTTCAGTGATTCTTTCTTCAAAAACGCCATGTGTTGACGGATACGTCACCATGATTGCAGCTAATTTTTCACTGTGGAGAACGGCTTTTGACTGTAGATCGTCCACATCAACATTGCCCTGATCATCACACTTCACCACTACTACGGTCATACCACACATCTGCGCTGATGCAGGATTAGTCCCGTGGGCAGAACTTGGAATTAGACAGACTTGTCGGTGGCTATCGCCACGGCTCTCATGGTAACCGCGAATAGCTAACAAACCGGCATATTCGCCCTGAGAGCCCGCATTGGGCTGCAGTGACATGGCGTCATAGCCTGTCGATGCACAGAGCATTGCCTCTAACTGCTCCATCATAATGGAGTAACCCTTGGTCTGATCAACCGGCGCAAAAGGATGCATGTTAGAAAACTCAGGCCATGTGATGGGTAACATCTCAGCGGTAGCATTCAATTTCATGGTGCATGAACCCAACGGAATCATCGCCCGATCCAATGCGATGTCTTTGTCTGATAGCTTGCGCAAATATCTCAACATCTCAGTTTCAGAATGGTAGCGACTAAACGTCGGATGACTTAAAAAGTCAGTGGTTCTGACTAAATCACCGGGCATGTTGTCATTGACCTGCTCCGACATTACGCGTACGTCGAGGTCTGTTTCGCCAACTAAAATATCCCAAAGATTGGCCACATCTTGCGCTGTACTTGTCTCATCCAGAGAGACACCCAGCGTAGTTTTATCAATCAGGCGCAGATTGATTTCACGCGCCTCAGCCGCTTGACGAATAGACTCGGTACGTTCACCCGTATTCAGGGACAAGGTGTCAAACCAATGAGTATTTTTAGGTGTAAGCCCATTTTGGCTCAACCCCTCCGCCAACACCGAGGTGAGCATGTGAATTCGCTGGGCAATCCGTTGCAGACCCTTTGGGCCGTGGTACACCGCATACATGCCGGCAATCACTGCCAGCAGTACTTGTGCTGTACATATGTTAGAGGTCGCTTTCTCGCGACGAATATGTTGCTCGCGGGTTTGCAGTGCCAAGCGATAGGCTGGCGCGCCTGTGGCATCTTGGGAAACCCCTACTAAACGACCGGGAAGGTTGCGTTTAAAGGACTCTCTGGTTGCCATATAACCAGCATGAGGGCCACCATAGCCCAGTGGAACACCAAATCGTTGGGTCGACCCAATAGCCACATCTGCACCCAATGAACCGGGTGACTCAAGCATGACTAAACTGAGAATATCCGCAGCCATGACAGCTAAGCCGCGCTGTGCTTGAACTTTTTCAATTGCCAAACGATGATTACGCACTTCACCGCTGGCGCCGGGGTATTGCAGCAGTATCCCGAAAGCTTCACCGGTGAAATCATCAGGATTACCTACTTCAACCTCGATACCAAGAGGTTCGGCACGGGTTTTAATGACCTCAATAGTCTGTGGCAGGCAATCGCTATCAACAAAAAATCGTAGTGACTTCGACTTAGACATTCGCTGACAAAGTGACATCGCTTCTGCCGCTGCCGTACCTTCGTCCAACATTGACGCATTGGAGATTTCCATACCGGTAAGATCGGTAATCATAGTTTGGAAATTGATTAATGCCTCTAAACGACCCTGAGAAATTTCTGGCTGATAAGGCGTATACGCCGTGTACCAAGCGGGGTTTTCAAGAATATTGCGCTGAATGACATTGGGAGTAATAGTGCCGTAATAACCCTGACCGATAAAGCTGCGGAACACCTTGTTGTGACTGGCAATCTGCTTTAGCTCATGCAACGCCTCAGCTTCAGTACAGCCATCATCAATTGCCAGACTCTCGCTCATGGCGATAGCCTCTGGGACTACCTGCTGGGTTAGCTGTGCAAGTGTTTTGCAGCCTAACGCATCAAGCATAGCAGTTTGGTCAGCTGTATCTGGGCCTATATGGCGGGCAGTAAATTCAGCAGAGTTTTCTAAATCAGCAAGCGTTCGACGCTTTTTCAACATTACACTATCTCCAGTCATCAGACTTTGTTATTCGCCATCTTGAATATATTGTTGGTACTGCTCGGCATCCATGAAATCGGCAATGTCCGGCATCTCGCTGGGGGTTAGTTGAAATATCCAACCCTCAGTTTCTGGTGCACTGTTTAGCAGATCTGGCTGATCAACTAAGGTCTCATTCACCATAGTTACCACTCCATCAATTGGTACTGCTATCTCACCGGCGGCTTTCACCGACTCAATCACTGCGGCTTCATCACCGGCCATTAGCTCACTGCCTACCTCTGGCAATTCAATAAAGACCACGTCACCAAGTTGCTCCTGAGCAAATTCGGTTACGCCGATAGTGACTAAATTGTCTTCAATTCTTAACCACTCGTGATCTTTGGTGTAAATGACATGGCCCATTTTGGACTCCTTATAGTGAGCGGTTAACCGCGATAATATCGTTGTGGGACTAAAGGCATTTTTGCGACGGTAATCGATCGAGGCTTCCCTCTAACCAGTGCGGTTAACTGGGTACCCACCGCTGACAGCCCAACGGGGACATAGCCCATGGCTACAGGCGCTTGCAAGGATGGCCCAAAACCGCCGCTAGTGATAATACCCACCGGGTTTCCCTGTTGGTCGGCAATCTCGGCACCCTCTCGCACTGGTGCTCGGCCTTCCACTAAAAAGCCCACTCGCTTTTTAGTGGCACCATTAGCTAGGTGTCCCAAGATGGTGTCAGCGCCAAGAAATCCGCCCGCTTTTTCGCCGTCGCTACGGCGGGATTTACTGATGCTCCAACTAATGGAGGCTTCTANGGGCGATGTATGCTCGTCCATGTCATGACCATAAAGGCACAGGCCGGCTTCTAGTCGCAGAGAGTCACGGGCTCCCAAGCCAATCCATTGGCAGTAGTCGTAGGCCAGTAATTCATCGGCTAGCGCCAATGCATGGTCGTCTGACACTGAAATTTCAAAGCCGTCCTCACCGGTATAGCCGGACCGTGTCACATAGCATTCGATATCGCCAATCTGCGTATGACAGCCCTGCATAAAGACTAAGGCTGCTGTTTCAGGCGCTAGCTCAGTCATAATTTCTACGGCACGTAAACCTTGCAGTGCAATCAAACTCTGCTGATCTAAATAGTTTATTTCACAGTCGAGTAAGTGAGTTTTTAGATGCGCAACATCCTGTTCTTTACAGCCGGCATTAACCACTAGAAAAAATGTGTCCTGGGCCCATCGTGTGATAATTAGGTCATCCAAAATGCCGCCATCACCTGAGGTGAAAGTCGCATAGCTCTGTTGGTTAATTGCTAAGGCTTCGACATCTACAGGCATTAACTTTTCTAATTCAGCGGCCGCATTGGGGCCTCTGACCAAGACCTGCCCCATGTGAGACACATCAAAAAGCCCGGCATGGTCTCGCGTATGCAGATGCTCTTGCATAATGCCCAAGGGATACTGCACAGGCATAAGATAGCCTGCAAAAGGCACCATCTTCCCACCCGCCGCAAGGTGGTAGTCATAGAACTGAGTTTTTCTGTTGCCTGAACTCTCGGACATAGGTTTTATCTACTCTTAAAAGCCTAACTGTGCGTTTTAGATGCCTATGATAAGGCGCTAACTTTAATATGTTAAATTAATAGCTATAATGTTATTATTTATAATATTAATGGCAAATAGAGGGTAATTTGATGAAAAATTTATCCATGGATCTACTGCGAGCATTTGTCTCTGTAGCCCAGCTTGGTAGCTTTACCAAAGCCGGTGAGTTAATAGGGCGATCTCAGCCTGCGGTGACCTTAAAAATAAAAAGGCTGGAAGAATTAGTCGATGAGAGCTTGTTTACGCGCGCCGCTAAAAGCCTTGAATTGTCGGAGGCAGGCGAGTCACTCTATGAGTATGCCACTCAAATTCTGGCATTAAATGATCTAGCCATAAGCCAGTTTTCTAAAAGTGCCGTGGCAGGAAAAATTCGTCTTGGTATTCCCAGTGAGTTTGCCACCACTCTATTGCCGAAAATCGTCAGTCGCTTTGCTAATGCCTACCCCAACGTCACTCTAGAAGTTAACTGTGAGTTGAGTAAGCACCTATTAACCAAGGCCGGCAAAGCAAAGCATGACCTTATTTTGGCCTTAGGCGATCAGTCCTCAGACAAAAACTCTGATCTCATTAAAAATGATGATCTGGTCTGGGTGGCAAGCAGTACAAAAAACCCGCTTAAAGTAGAAGTTATGCCATTAATTGTGGCGGCTGAAGGTTGTAT
>JGI24538J26636_10000153_pt1 | contig 20567 bp, 18 predicted proteins | sample SouAtlMetagenome_FD_26636 | JGI IMG/M metagenome (IMG submission 26636) | reverse complement strand
ATTTTTGAGTAAGTACCATATTCACCTTTTCTAAAACACGAATACTGGCTTTATTCTCAGATAGCGTACGTCCAATTATTCTGGACAACCCTTCAGCTTTCGCCCACTTCAATGTAGAGAAGGCAGCTTCGGTAGCAATTCCANTNCCCCAATACTCGCTAAAAAACCTAAAGCCTAGGTCTATTCCCCAAGGATTTTTCTTTAGTCCACACCAGCCTATGGGGCGATCATCTTTCTTATGAATCACAATCCACCTGCCAAAACCGTCTCGCTGGTAGTTAGGATAGGTTTGTATGAGTCTTAGTGTTTCCAACGGTGAGGAGAATCCCGTATCCCCAGTGAACTGGATAACCTTAGGATTTGAATTCAGTTCATACAGCCATGACGCATCACTTGCTTTCCACTCACGGAGCTCTAAGCGTTCTGACTGAAGTGGTTTTAAGGGTTCTCTGTGTGAGGCTAAAGCTATGTATTGACCATTTACGATGGCAGCTTGCACCAAGCATTGTAAGGGCAGTGGTCTCTCTTTGCAGGTAGAGCTGATCCAAGCAGTTCCCCATCCATTTGATTTTTTTTCATCCCAATGAAAACTCGTGATGGTTAAGTGTTTTTTAAAGTCAACATCACCATGGCCATAAAGCTTGAATAAACTTTCTTTTATTCCCCAAACACATTGTAGCGCATCTATTTCGTTCGTTGAAATAAGTGCTGTTTCTTCTTTGGTTGTGAATTTATGTGCAATCGCAAAAACTTGATTTCGCTTTGTTTCGATATCTATACCAACTTCTAGGTTGGCTGAATATACTGCTGCCACCCCCTTAGAACAATGTGAAAGACTAACGTTTCCCTTCGCGATGAATGGCTTTTTATTTTGATAATAGAGTTGTTTCAAATCAGTGCTTGAAAGTGCCTTGGACAGCGCTGTACGGCTCCATAGCAACTCTTCTTGCTTTACCTCGGAGACCAGAGACTGTAGTCTTTCATTNTCTTCATGACACAGATCTTCTGCTCCCAAAAGTTCCGTCTTTGTGGGATTGACACTTAAGTTAATCTCTTTTTCTAACAGTGGAAAAGGATAAGTTATAGTCATAAGNATGAACCGTTTGTCAGCTCGATACGTTGTGTATCTTTGCACTAAATAATTAAAATTAAATGAGCGAATCACCGAAGTACGTTGCGTACAAAGTTAAGGATATGTCGTTGGCTGATTGGGGCCGTATGGAAATCAAATTAGCAGANGCCGAAATGCCTGGTCTTATGGCATTNCGTGAAGAGTTTGGTCCGAGTAAGCCACTTGCGGGTTCTCGTATCGCAGGCTGTTTACACATGACCGTTCAAACTGCTGTGCTTATAGAAACTCTGGTTGAATTGGGTGCGGATGTGACTTGGTCGTCATGTAACATCTTCTCAACCCAAGACCATGCCGCTGCNGCTATNGCTGCTGCAGGNATTCCTGTATATGCATGGAAAGGTATGAATGAGGAAGAATTTAACTGGTGTATAGAGCAGACTCTGTTCTTTGGTGAAGACCGTAAGCCGTTGAGTTTAATTCTAGATGATGGTGGTGATTTGACGAATATGGTTTTCGATGAATTCCCGGAATTAGTGTCAGGTATCAAAGGATTGTCTGAAGAAACTACGACAGGTGTCCANCGTCTATATGACCGTGAAATAAATGGTACGTTGGTATTGCCNGCNATCAATGTTAATGATTCGGTTACCAAGTCTAAGTTTGACAACAAGTATGGTTGTCAGGAGAGTGCGGTAGATGCGATTCGTCGTGCTACAGATGTCATGATTGCAGGAAAAGTTGCTGTGGTTGCTGGTTACGGTGACGTAGGCAAGGGAACTGCAGCTTCTCTGCGTGGCGCAGGAGCTCGTGTAATTGTCACTGAAATAGATCCTATTTGTGCTTTACAGGCAGCAATGGANGGGTACGAGGTAAAGCGAATGGAAACAGCTATACCGCGTGCACAAATCATCGTGACGGCAACTGGAAATAAAGATATTATTCGCGAGGAGCACTTCCGTTTGATGAATGACAAAACCATTCTATGTAATATTGGTCATTTTGACAACGAAATTGACATGACTTGGTTAAACACCAACTACGGCGATACCATGAAGGTGATCAAGCCTCAGGTTGATTTATATAATATTGAAGGAAAAGAGTTGATTCTATTGGCTGAAGGACGTTTAGTGAACTTAGGTTGTGCCACTGGTCACCCTTCGTTTGTAATGTCAAACAGTTTCACGAATCAAGTACTTGCTCAATTGGAGTTATGGATGCATACAGAGAAGTATGAAAACAAGGTCTACACGCTTCCTAAGCACTTGGATGAGAAAGTTGCAGCATTGCANCTAGAAAAGATAGGTGTGGAGTTAGAAACGCTTCGCAGTGATCAAGCCGACTATATTGGCGTGAAGGTAGAAGGTCCATTCAAGCCTGAACACTACAGATACTAAACAACAATTATTCGGGGCCGCTTAGCGGCCCCGAATTTTTTTAAGGCCATCTATAAGCTGGTTTTTTGATTATTGGCATAGTTTTTTGGAACTTGATACCATATCACTACAATATATTCATGAAACGAATTTTTTCAGTCGCACTTGTTCTATTAGCTCCTTTAATGTCAAAGGCACAGGCCGCCTTGGTGTTAGGAGAAATAGATATGGGTATTTTGGCGAGTTATCATATCATTATTACGGATCCCGAGAATTCTGTCTTGGGAGAGGAGTATGAGCTCGGTGGTTACCTTCACGATATGGATAATGGTGGGATCCTAGCGATTACGACTTCTTATATCCGTAACGGAGCTTTTGGTACAAATAATTTCTTATCCCAGAATAACTATCAAATCGGAAAATTTAGTNCAGCTAAAATGCGCTTTGGCAAACTTTGGGAACTAAACTCCTTTGATGTTTTTGCCTCGGTAGGTTTTGGATGGATGGCAGGAGCAGATTACGGGGATAAAGAAGGCTTTATTGACTTNCTTTTNTTAGACCCTGAGGACCCTGTAGGGACCTTTACTATTCCGATTGGAGTAGATCTACAATGGTTCGGCTTTGATGGCAGTATAAACTCTGTAGGTATCAAATATGAAATCAACGGATGGAATAATTATCTGGGTATAGGAGCTAGTTACCTTCTCTAGTGTTCGTTGAGATGAATNAGTTTTGATCGAGGTAAACCTGAATNTTTGGTCCATAAAAAACCCGGATACATCCTGTAACCGGGCTCTTTAAATGCTTTTTAAATAGTGAGTTAGCTTCCGCATGCCTCACAATCTGGGTTGTCAATAGTGCAGGCTTTGGGTTGCTCTGCTTGTTCTAATTCTTGTACAAAGCTTGCAAAAGAATCGTCCATTCCGAAATCGTTAGTATTCATTTGTGTTGTGTTTTGCTTTAGACTTATCTCTAAGCTAGACAATCAAAAAGCAGGTTCAACGAATAATATTTTTGCGTTATCAACAATTTGTTTTTTTGATTCTGTGATAGTTACGTATCGNATTTTTGATAACTCATGGTTGTGCTTGGTGGAAGTGTGCTATTCAAAATGCAAATTGTAGTCTAAACTGGTTCGGACATGATCTATAAAAGATTCGTTTACCTGATTTTCCTNTCTTGCTCAGTACTAATCGCCCACTCTCAGTCTACTGCGAGGCAAGGATACGTAGAAACGTATGCTCAAATTGCTGTAGATGAAATGAATAGATCTGGAATTCCAGCTTCTATTACCTTGGCGCAGGGGATTCTTGAGAGTGGTGATGGGCGAAGTGATTTGGCGAGTAAGTCAAACAATCACTTTGGTATCAAGTGTCACAGTGACTGGGACGGTGAGAGGGTGTACCATGACGATGACGAAAAAGACGAATGTTTCCGTAAATACGAGAATGTCAGATTTAGCTTTGAGGATCATACGGATTTTTTAGTCAGAGGCTCTCGCTATGCTTTCTTATTTGATCTCGATCCATTAGATTATAAGGGATGGGCTAAAGGATTGCAAAGGGCAGGATATGCTACTTCACCTAGTTATGCAGATCGTCTTATCAAAATTATTAAAGAAGCGGAATTGCACACCTATGACGAACCTCAAATCAAGATCGCTCAAGTTTCTGATCAAAATGTATCTGACAAGAAAGGACCTACCCTAAACGGTAAGAATAGAGTCGTAAGAGGCGATAGAAAGAAGTTCGTAATACACCGTGTAAAACATGTCACAGGAATGTCTCCGTTTATCGAGCTTAAGTCTGGTGAAAGCATCGAGTCCGTAGCTGATTCTATTCATATGCGAATTGCCGTATTACTTGAAATAAACGACGCTACTTGGGAAACGACATTCCATACAGGTGACCGAATTTATGTAGACTTTAAAAGAGCCAACGCACAGCAGAAATGGGTGAAAGTTGTCTCAGGGCAGGATATGCGAATGATAAGTCAAGCGTATGGAATAAAGCTCAAGAAACTCTACAAGTACAACGGATATAGGGTAGGTCAGCAGCCAAAGGTTGGTGAGCAGCTACGATTAAAGCAATGGGGTGTTTTCGAAAAAAAAGAGCGTTAAACACCATGGTATTTATACCAGGCGACGGAGCCAATAAACAATACTCCAAAAACTGCACTCGCCATTAATAACGAGGGTGCACCCATTAAATGAAGTACTTTGAAAACCACACTAAAAATGAAACTAGATGCGGCTAATACTCCTGTGACATAAATAATTTTTCTCATCATTCTCAAAAGTAACGAAATTCTAATATACATTTGGCCTGTCTCAAAGGGGTGCCCAGAAAGTTGAAAAACCTACGGGCTGAGAGTATACCCATAGAACCTGGGCAGGTAATGCTGCCAAGGAACGATAAGCAATAGATGTGTAATTACGCGTTATTGCCCCTTGACGTGGTTGAACAACCAAATAAATGAAAAGATTTTTTTTAAGTGCACTGGTATTTGTGGCAGGTCTCAACTTTGCTCAAGCACAAATTTCTGACTCCACGAATGTGGATGAATTACTGCTCATTGCTCCAAAATTAAAGGAAGTAAATATTCTTGGAACATGGGCAAAACAGAGCGATCCGATCGCTCAAGTCAATCTTAATAGGAAGGACATTCAATCGTTAAATACAGGAAGAGACCTTCCTTACGTGCTTCAGGATGTGGCCGGTGTTGTCAGTTTCTCGGATGCGGGTAATGGTATTGGATATACCAATATGCGTATTCGCGGATCCGATATCACGAGAATAAATGTGACGGTCAACGGCATCCCAATGAATGATGCNGAGAGTCATGGTGTCTTCTGGGTAAACACCCCAGACTTAATGTCCTCAACTAATGCCATTCAGTTGCAAAAGGGCCTAGGTACTTCTACGAATGGTTCAGGTGCTTTTGGCGCTACTTTGGGTCTCAATACCCTTGGAGCTAATGAGCAGGGTGGACGCGTAACAATGGGTCTAGGTTCTTATGGTACCCANCGTGCAACGGTTGAAGCGAATACNGGACAAACTAAGAATGGCTTTTGGCTTAACACCCGTCTTTCGACCATTACCTCCAACGGCTATGTGGACCGTGCTTCGTCAGANTTACAATCCTATTACTTNAGTGGGGGTTTTGCCGGTGGCGGTCATTCTTTAGAAATGGTAAGATTCGGAGGCAGTGAACGAACCTATCAAGCNTGGTGGGGAATTGACTCAACGACCATGTATGGTGGAACATATGATGCAGCACCTACCACCAATTCTGCAGGGGCGATTTACGACGATAATTGGAATGTTCTAGGTGTATATGATGACCAAGTTGATGATTATGGACAGGAACATACACAGCTTCATTATCGTTTTAATAACCTTCTAGGTGGGACACTAAGTGCGGCACTTCATCATACTGCAGGAGCTGGATACTTTGAAGAATACAATCAAGGCTATGGGTTCGCTGACTTTGGTATATCACCCTATGATAATTCTGCCGGAGATACCGTGATCTTTGGAGATATAGCCACTAGAAAATGGTTAGATAATGATTTTTACGGTGCCACTGCTTCTTGGATGACTTCTGCTAAAGGGAATACACTGATAATTGGCGGAGGAGCACACCGCTATGAAGGAGCGCACTTTGGTCAAGTGATTTGGGCAAATAACCCAAACGTTGATGCACTATCCCCAAATTACTACAGTGGAGATGCGGTAAAAGATGATGCCAACATCTATGCGAAATGGTCAAAAACACAGAATAAAATGATGTTTTACGGAGATTTACAATACCGTTTCGTGCAGCACTCTTCCGCGGGTGGATCAGCAACTGGTCCTGCAAATTTTGACAGAACATTTAATTTCATTAACCCAAAAGCAGGTTTGACCTATAGCCTAAAAGGGAAGCAAGTACTGGGTGCTTATCTAGGATTGGGTCACAAGGAGCCAAACCGTACTGATTTACAGAATGCTGAATTCCCCGGCGATATTAAGGCGGAACAAATGTTAGATCTCGAGATGAATTATCGTAATTCTTCTGAGAANTGGGATTTAGATGTAAATATATATCGTCAACAATATAAGAATCAACTAGTGTTAACAGGTTTTTTAGACGCTCAGGGTTATCCGATTCGTGCAAATACTGGTCTGAGTTTCCGTCAAGGATTGGAAGTTACAGGAAGGTATAATTTTACCAAAGAATTGCAATTCTCGACCAATCTGGCGTTAAGTCAGAATCAAAATGTGGATTGGATTGGTGATCCTTTGTCTTCCACAATCAAAAATACGACCATAGCATTCTCCCCGGCAGTTGTTGGAGGTGGTAGATTTACCTACGCAAAGAAAGGTTTTGAGGCGTCTATTTGGAACCAATTCATTGGCAAGCAATACTTATCAAATGATGGTTTAGAAGCACAAACATTACCCGCATATCACTTGGTTAATGCACGTGTCTCTTATGTGTGGAACTGCGATGCCAATCAACGAATCATCGGATTTGTGGAGGTGCGTAATCTAGGTGATCTATCTTATGCGGCGAATGGATANATGTGGGGGGTAACGCCTTATTACTANGCGCAAGCTACTCGGAATGTNATGACCGGTGTCACTTTTGAATTCTAGTCAAACGTTCCTCTGTATNTAACAAAAAAGGCCCCTCACGTATAGTGAGGGGCCTTTTTTGTTAGATATTAAGTCTCTAGTGTGCTACCAGGATCCGGATGCNCCACCTCCGCCGAAAGATCCGCCGCCGAAGCCTCCAAAACCTCCGCCTCCAAAACCTCCTGAGCTTCGGCCGCTAAAGCCACCTCCCCCCATAGTATGTCCCATGCCCATGCCCCACAATAAAGGTCCCATGCCTGAGCTGTATCTGCCACCACCGTTTCCACCACCGCCGTTACCTCCTCGGCGACTCATGTAGATGATGATCATGACAATGAATAGAATAAGTTTTCCAATGCTTCTTCCTCGTCTACTGTTTTTAATACTGCGACCACCATTGCCCTCATAGCTTCCAGCGAGGACCTCAATTATTGAGTTCGTTCCAACATCTAAGCCCTTTGCATAGCTTCCTTGTTTAAAAAACGGAAGGATGTCATTCTCAATAATCATCTTAGACGTGAAATCTGTCAAGTAGGGCTCTAGACCATAACCGTTTTGTATGGAAAGTGACCGGTCATTCGTGGCAACCAAAATCAGACAGCCATTATCCTTACCATCTTGACCAATTTTCCATAATTGGGCAATTTCGGCGGTAACGAGGTTAATGTCGTCTCCACCAGTGGAACCAATGATTACTATTGAAATCTGTGTACTGGTAGTATCAGCGTAGTCTAAAAGCTTGTTTTCTAAAAAAGCCTTGTCGTTCGCACTAAGTACATTGCTGAAATCTGTTACCAAACTTGTAGGGGCTTTCATTTCTAAAAGCGCCTGTGCATTTTGCCCTAATAAACCTAAGGGTAGAAGTAATGCTATTATCCAACGTTTCATGGGCTATCCTTTTGAGATTTCGTTCGACAACTCATCAACATCATCTTCCTGACGCGGAAAAAATTCTCCTAAGGCCTTGCCGGCTTTCTCTACACCGGCAATGAGTCCCTCAGAGAAGTGTCCCTGTTTGAATTCGGAAATTATAAGGTCGACAATCTCTTTCCAGAAATCGTTAGGAACCTTGTTATTAATGCCTTCGCCTGCCCAAATAGCCAATTGTTTGTCTTCTACTGCCAAATAAAACAACACACCGTTCTTCTCGGCTGTTTTATGCATTTTAAGCGCACCAAAAAGCGTTTTCGCTCTTGCTTGTGCACCTTTTCTACCGGTAGATTTCTCCAAGTGAATTCGCAGTTCACCCGAGGTAAGAAGTTCCGCTGCAGTAATTGCATCAACCAAGGTTTGCTCCTGTTTTTCGGAAAGTATAGTTCGTATATAATCACTCATACTTAGAAGCTTACTTCGGGTGCTTGTTCTGTGCCCTGGTCAGCTTCGAAATATCCTTTTTTCTCAAAGCCAAAGCTTGAGGCAAGTAATGTCTTAGGAAACTTACGAATGGTTCCGTTGAAATTTTTGACGCTCTCATTAAATCGGTCTCTCTCTATTTTAATGCGATTTTCTGTTCCTTCTAATTGACTTTGAAGGGCAAGAAAGTTTTGATTTGCCTTTAAATCAGGATAGCGCTCTACAGTGACCATTAATCGACTCAGGGCCCCGCTTAGCTTTCCTTGAGCGGCTTGGAAGTTAGCAATAGCCTCAGGCGTCAGATTATCGGTGCTTACATTGATACCAGTAGCTTGAGAACGAGCCTCAATGACACCGATCAATGTTTCTTTCTCAAATTCAGCATAGCCTTTTACGGTATTAACTAGGTTTGGAATAAGGTCCCCACGACGCTGGTAGGCACTTTCAACTTTTGCCCATTTGCCGTTAGTTTCTTCATCCAGAGTTACTAAGCCATTATAGGCTCCGACCACCCAGTTGATTAGTACTGCAATAACACCCAGTACGATGAGTAGGGTAATGGTTGATTTTTTCATATTAAGGGTATGATTAGATAAGGGTGATTTAAGCCTCCGACTTCATAGTACGAAGGATTTTCTGTAATTCAGATTTTACGTAACTCAGTTTTTCTAAGGCTTCATGCTCTCTTTTAACCGCGCCAATTCCTTCAGCATTTAGCTTTTTTCTGGCACCATCTAGGGTTAATCCGCGTTCTTTGACCATTCCATGAATAGCACTGATCAGTTTAATGTCGTCGACCGTAAATTTCCGGTTGCCGTTTTTGTCTTTTTTGGGCTTGAGCTTACTGAACTCCTTTTCCCAATATCGAATGTTGGAAGCATTGATGTCTAATAGCTTAGATACTTCGCCAATAGAGTAATACAGCTTTTCAAGGCTGTCGAAATCCAAGGTCTCTTTCATAGTCTTAAAGTTACACAATCTTTCGATGAAGGCTGATAAATCTAGACCGCAGTGTACTAGAATTTAGCGTTTGAATTAATCGAAGCTTTGGTTGGAATGTGAGCTGATGTTCAACATTTCTTCATATTGCATTGGAGTCAGGTCATTGAAGAAATAATTCACGGGATTCACTTTTCGGCCGTCTTTAATAACCTCATAATGGAGGTGAGGTGCCGTTGATGAACCTGTGGAGCCTATATAACCTATGATATCTCCACGCTTTACGCGTTGACCTCTATTCACTTCGACTTTGCTCATATGTGCATACAACGTTTGATAACCAAACCCGTGATCTATAACGATATGTCGCCCAAATCCCGAGCGACTTCTTTTATACGTAGTTACTTTACCATCACCTGTGGCGTAAATAGCAGTTCCAGTAGGCGCTGAAAAATCAGTGCCCCAGTGCATTTTACGTACTTTGTAAATGGGGTGAATTCTGTATCCATAGCCTGAGGCCATTCTTTTCAGATCCTTGTTGGCAACCGGCTGGATGGCTGGAATAGCAGCGAGCATCTCTTCTTTATTTCTTGCCATTTCAACGACGTCATCAAAGCTTTTCGTCTGCACATAAGCTCTTTTTGCAACTTGATCTAACTTTTTCCGAGTGTCCATAAGAAGCTCTGAGTTGTCAAAGCCTTCCAAGTTTTTATAACGATTAGCTCCGCCAAAACCTGCTGTACGTACCTCGGCTGGAATAGGTCCTGCCTCGAATATGGTGCGGTAAATTTCATCATCTCGCTTCTCAATATCGCCAAGCACATCTGTGAGTTGCTCTAGTTTCCCGTCCATGAGTTCGTATTGGATCACCATGTTATCCAATTCACGTTTCATCTTACGTTCTTTTGGACTCTCGAACCAAAGGTCAGCTGCTAAGTAAAAAACGAGGCCAAACGCCATTGCTGCGACGCTGAAAATAGTAACTTCCTGCAGTCTTTGNTTCCAGGTNCGGTCTATTCTCCTGTAGGACAGGTTTTTAGAATCGTACGTGTATTTTACTTTAGCCATAGTTTGTGCGTTATTTTTGCTGAGACGCAATAGTCACGCTAATATTGTGCCACAAAGAAACAAATTTAGTTTAACACCTAATCCAGTCCTGGGTAATGATTATTGACAACATACTCACTTCTAAAGAGATACGCAGAAAATTTTTAGCGTACTTCGAATCTAAAGGTCACGATATAGTGCCTTCAGCTCCTGTCGTGAACAAGGATGATCCAACGTTGATGTTTATCAATGCTGGGATGAATCCATTTAAAGACTACTTCTTGGGTAATGTCCAGCCTAAAAATTTAAGATTCTCGGACACACAAAAATGTTTGCGTGTTAGCGGAAAACATAATGATCTGGATGAAGTGGGCCATGATACCTATCACCATACGTTGTTTGAAATGCTTGGGAACTGGTCCATTGGTGATTATTTCAAGCCAGAGGCCATAGAATGGGCGTGGGACTTACTCACTAATGTTTACGGACTGGAAAAGGAAAGGCTGTATGTTACTGTCTTTGGTGGTGATAAAGCGGATGGATTAGCAAGAGATCATGAGGCATCTGATATATGGAGTGCGTTTGTACCCGCAGAGCGTATTATTGACGGTTCTAAAAAAGACAACTTCTGGGAAATGGGCGAGAATGGTCCTTGTGGTCCATGTTCGGAAATCCATGTCGATTTACGAAGTGAAACTGAACGAGACGCTATTTCTGGTGCTTCTTTAGTCAATGAGGATCACCCTCAGGTTGTAGAGATTTGGAATTTAGTTTTCATGCAATTCAACCGCAAATCGGATGGAAGTCTAGAAAACTTACCTGCCCAGCATATAGACACAGGAATGGGCTTTGAACGTCTTTGTATGGCAATACAGGGCAAGCAGTCTAACTATGATACAGATGTATTTACTCCTTTGTTAGATAAGGTGCATCGATCTCAGGAATAAAGTATGGTCAGTCTGAATTAACAGATATTGCCCAACGCGTAATAGCGGATCATATTCGCGCTGTGGCTTTTGCCATTGCTGACGGACAACTTCCAGCAAGTGGCGGCGCTGGATATGTGATTAGAAGAATTCTACGAAGGGCCATTCGTTATGGTTTTTCTTACCTGAATTTGAAAGAGCCCTTCATGTATAAACTGGTCGATGTCCTGGAGAAGGAGATGGGTGAGTTTTTCCCGGAGCTAAGCAGCCAAAAAGTACTTGTAGAAAAGGTTATAGAAGAAGAAGAGCAGAGCTTTTTAAAGACACTAGCCCAAGGACTATCTAGGTTGGAAGATTTTTTTAAGGGTAAGGAAAAGGTGCTTGATGGAAAGCAGGCCTTTGAGCTATATGATACCTATGGGTTCCCTATTGACTTGACGGAACTGATCATGCGAGAAAAGTCTATATCAGTTGATATGGCTGGTTTTACTTTTGAAATGGCCGCTCAAAAAGAACGCTCCCGTGCTGCTACAAAACTCAGTACGGAGGATTGGATGGAATTGATTTCCAATGAAAACGAGGAATTTATTGGCTACGATGCTTCAGAGGCAGAGGTACGGGTAACGCGTTACAGAAAGGTTAAAGCTAAAAAGAAGGAGTTCTATCAATTGGTCTTTTCATCGACACCTTTCTATCCAGAAGGGGGAGGTCAAGTAGGGGATACAGGTGTCCTATTACAAGGCAGTCAGACTATCGACATCACAAATACCAAGAAGGAAAATGGCGTCATCATCCATTTTAGTGATGAGTTACCAGAGGACTTAACGGGTATTTGGAAGGCAGAAGTACACATTAAAAACCGGATGGAGACCGCTAAAAACCACAGTGCAACTCACCTCATGCACGAGGTATTACGCGAGGTCCTTGGGAGCCATGTAGAGCAAAAAGGATCGTTGGTCCAACCGGACTATCTAAGATTTGATTTTTCTCATTTTAAAAAGCTAAGTGGTGAAGAAATGGCTGCTATAGAAGAAGCTGTAAATGTGAAAATCCAGACTAATTATCCCCTGGAAGAGTTTCGGAATATTCCGATATCCCAGGCCAAAGAGATGGGCGCTATGGCACTTTTCGGAGAAAAGTATGGAGATTCCGTTCGTGCCATCAAGTTTGGAGAATCCATTGAATTATGTGGAGGAATTCATGTTCCAGCTACCGGTTCTATAGGTTTGTTTAAATTCATCTCTGAAGGAGCAGTCGCTGCAGGTGTACGCCGTGTAGAAGCGGTAACAGGTATGGCTGCGGTTGAATACGTCAATAATGAGTTGACTAAGCTACGCGCTACTCAGGAGGTTTTAAAGAATCCTCAAGACTTGGCAGCAGCCGTTACTCAGTTGAAAGAGAAGGAAGCTAGAGCACAGCGCGAAATAGAATCGTTGCGTAAGGAAAAGGCGTTATCCACTATCCATGATTTCGTGATAGGAGCCATTGAGTTCCATGGTGCTAAAGCTATTGTCTCAAGAACTGAAATGGATAACGGGAGTGTCAAGGATGTCGTTTTTAAGTTAAAATCTGAGCCAGGTCGTTTGGTGATTTTAGCGAATGTATTTGAAGGTAAAGCAACCATTAGTGTTGGTTTAAGTGATGATGTCGTAAAAGAAAAGGGTTGGCATGCTGGAAATGNCGTTCGTGCATTAGCTAAACATATACAAGGTGGAGGTGGAGGACAGCCTGCGTTTGCAACAGCTGGNGGAAAAAATCCGGAAGGAATAGATAAAGTATTGGCCGATTGGCAAAACCATTTCTCATGAAAAACTGGATAAAATTTGGCGCAGTAGCGCTCGTATTACAAGTAGCATTTTCTGCTCAAGCTCAAACAGAAGATCCTATAGAGTACTTTACAGATAGTAAGATCAGCGACACGAAATTTTCGCTAGCAGCTGTTTATGCTCCTGCATATGCTTCTCGAAGACTTGCGTTGTATGAGCCAGTAGCAGACGGTAATGAGTTATTTGCGATGCTTAACGAGGGTGCCGGAGGTGTATATGGGCAGCGTTATGGCATGATGGCCTACTACGAATTACGNGGAATGTTTCATGTCGGGNTTGGTTTTACAACACAGAAAAGCGGCTTTATTTCAAAGGATTTTGNGGTATTTGATCAGAATGCCATTTTCCAAGATACCATAGGCGTTTTCAATGCTAAAACTTCNTATTCCGCATTGAACATCCCCATTCAATTCATTTTTCATACCCAGATAACNGACCTCTGGGCACTGCAAGTGATACCATCATATGATCTCACTTTCTATAACATGATCGACCGTTCATGGGTGGGTGAAGGTGTGCCAGATTATTCAACGGATGCGGCGACAGGAGTCTTAGGGACTATGTACGATCGCGGCTCTGAGGAGTCCATCCAATATCATAAAGGGTTCAATGGATGTATAGGCTTTGCACTTGGTAACGAGTTTACTGTGTCAAATAACTTAGTCTTATCGTTAAGAGCAGAGTTTAGATTAGGCTTGTTACCTATTAACTCATCCGATGTAGCGCTTAGCGAAGTGCCTTATGGCGTAGGTGGCTCTGTGGGTTTTCGTTATTATTTGTAGAGAAAAGTTTAACGCATAAAAAAAGCCCGGTCGCAATTTGCGACCGGGCTTTTTTTATGCGGGTATTCCGGTTACTCTGCTGAAGCGGAATCGACTGTTTCTTCAACAACCTCTGTTGTTTCTTCTTCAGTTGGCGTGTCTCTGTTTTCGTTGAGCATCGTTACCATACGCTCGGTAATGTCATACTCTGTATTTGCGAAGATAATCTGTCCCCCTTCTTCATATAGAAGAATGAAATCTAGGTTGAGCTCGTCTTTAAGTACATCAATCGCTCCGTTCATGTCTTCACGCATTTGTGTCGTCAATGCGTTCTGCTTGACCATCAGGCGTTCTTGAGCACCTTGTTCCATAGCCATATATTGCTGTTGAACGCGTCTGAGATCAGCTTCATTAACTTCTCTCTGACGGGCCGTCATCTTAGGAGCTTCTTGCTGGTATAATTCTATGTTTTCTTGCAAGGATTGCTGACGACGTTGTAGTTCAGTTACGATTTCAGCTTCTTCAGCCTGTAACTCTAGCACCAATTCTTGGAAGTAATTGTACTGGCTTTGAAGAGAATCTATGCGTACATACGCCAAGCGGATTCCTTTATCAGTGTTTTCTACTGCAGGCTGCTGGCAACTGGCAAGTAAGGCAATACTAGCCATGGCTAGGAAGAACTTTTTCATCTTTAAAACTCTAGTTTGTTTAATATTTCTTCATTGACGAGTTCTGGAACAGTAACCTTAAGTGAGGGTGTGCGTTCCATCTCCCGCTTGATAGCGAATATAGCTTCTTTATTTCTAGCCCAAGAACGTCTAGCAATTCCATTATTTACATCATAAAGAAGCATATTTTCAATACGTTTCTCTGTTTCGGAACTTCCATCCAACAGCATTCCAAACCCGCCATTGATTACTTCGCCCCATCCAACGCCACCACCGTTATGAATACTCACCCAGGTTGCGCCTCTGAAACTTCCACCAATCACATTCTGGATTGACATATCTGCCGTAAAACTAGAGCCATCATAGATGTTACTGGTTTCTCTGTAAGGGCTATCTGTGCCACTCACATCGTGGTGGTCACGGCCAAGCACAACGGGTCCAATTTCACCCTTTTCAATAGCCCGGTTAAATGCTTTAGCGATTTCAATTCTGCCCTCGCTGTCAGCATATAGNATTCTCGCTTGAGACCCTACAACAAGTTTGTTTGCCTTAGCACCTTGGATCCAACGGATGTTATCATCCATTTGTTGCCTGATCTCAGCGGGTGCTTTTGCCATAAGTGCTTTGAGTACTTTTTCAGCAATAGCATCTGTCTTGTCCAAGTCTTCTGGATTTCCTGAGGCACATACCCAGCGAAATGGGCCAAAACCGTAATCAAAACACATTGGCCCCATTATATCCTGAACATAAGATGGGTATCTAAAGTATTCACCATCGGCATCCATGATTTCAGCACCTGCTCTAGAACTTTCTAGTAAGAAGGCATTGCCATAGTCAAAGAAATACATGCCTTGATCTACAAGTGTATTGATAGCGGTAACGTGTTTCTTTAAAGTCGTTTTAATACGTGACTTAAATTCTACAGGGTCACTAGCCATCATCTCATTTGCCTCTTCGTAGCCCATTCCTTGTGGATAATATCCACCTGCCCAAGGATTGTGTAATGAAGTCTGATCTGAACCCAGGTCAACAGGAACTTTACGTTCGGCCATTCTCTCCCACAGATCAACGATATTACCGAGGTAGGCTATGCTGCGTGCTATTTTCTCTTTTTGAAAGGATTGTGCCATATCAATGGCTTCGTCAGCACTCGTTGTGATCTCATCTACCCAACCTTGCTCATGGCGTTTGTAAGCAGCTTTTGGGTTGATTTCAGCAGTAATACTAACTACACCTGCTATATTAGCTGCCTTTGGCTGAGCTCCGGACATTCCACCTAGTCCGGCAGTAACGAAAAGCTTTCCTTCAGGACCTCCTTTAGATTTCATTCGTGCGGCATTTAGCACAGTAATGGTCGTCCCGTGAACAATACCTTGCGGACCTATATACATATATGAGCCTGCCGTCATTTGTCCATATTGCGTAACGCCTAATGCATTGAATTTCTCCCAATCATCGGGTTGACTGTAATTAGGTATCATCATCCCATTTGTCACAACTACACGAGGTGCATCCGATGTAGATGGAAAGAGACCCATTGGATGTCCGCTATACATATGTAAAGTTTGCTCCTGCGTCATTTCACTCAGGTATTTCATCGTGAGTACGTATTGTGCCCAATTCTGAAATACACCGCCATTTCCACCATAAGTAATCAGTTCTTCTGGATGTTGAGCGACTGCGGGATCCAAGTTGTTTTGGATCATGAGCATTATACATGCGGCTTGAGCACATTTAGCAGGATAATCGTTAATAGGACGAGCTTTTATGGCATAGTCGGGCTTGAAACGGTACATGTAAATACGACCATATTCTTTNAGTTCTTCAAGAAACTCGGGTGCTAATTCTGCATGCCATTCCTTTGGAAAATAACGTAAAGCATTTTCCAGGGCCAATCTTTTCTCACTGGGTTTGAGGATGTCTTTGCGTTTTGGCGCTCTATTTACATCTCGTGAAATGGTTCTTTTGGGAGGAATGATGCCTGGTATACCTGCAACTATGGCCTCCATAAATGGTGTTACTGTGGTCATTTAATTTCCTTTTACTCTGTGAGTTCCTTTGTCATAGCCATATGGGCAGTGCTTACAGCCACTAAGGCAACAATGTCCACGTTTAAGATGATATCGCTCCGTGAAGACAATAAATCCCTCGGGGCTTTTGTAATAATCTTCNGGATCTAACTCTTTATTAAACATAATTATGGGCAATGGGTTCGTAAAGGTACACTGCATTAGTTTTGTAGCATGGTTCAAGAAGAATTTCCGTTTCACTTACCGTCACCTTTTCAGAAGATCGATTACTTTAATCATCTGCCTGAACTTTGGATGAAAAGAGATGATTTGATTCATCCCGTGGTATCAGGCAACAAATGGCGAAAGCTCAAAGGATTCTTTCAAGACTGTGACAAAAGTAAGACGGTCCTCACTTTCGGTGGAGCATACAGCAATCATCTTCCTGCGACATCATTTGCCTTAAAGTATTATGGTATGCATGGGGTTTTGATTGTTCGTGGGGAAGAGTTGGATAAAGGCAGTAACCCATTTCTATCCTATTGTGCAGCCCAAGGAATGCAGCTCAATTTTGTTTCACGGTCCGATTATCGAGACCTAAGAGCACGCCAATGGCAGCCTACTCAGGAGCAATTGTTACTTTGGAACGTGAAAGAATTTCAATTACTTCCTGAAGGCGGTGCTGGCATTCATGCCATTCAAGGATGCGGCGAAATATGGAATGAAATTGACCGGATAATGACTCCTGGACACCTTGTGTTGGCCTCAGGTACAGCTACAACAGTGCTAGGTATATTACATGCGATGTCTAAAAATAGCAAAACACAAGTTCACGTAGTTAGTGCGGTAAAAGGCGCGAAAAAAGAACAAGAACGGGCCATTGATTTAGCCCACAGTAAAAACATTACGCTGGTTTGGATTGACGAAACATCCTTTGGTGGGTTTGGCCGCGTTGACGATATCTTACTCGAAAAAAAATCATCATTTACAGAGAAAACCACCATCCCCATAGACCGTAACTACAACGCTAAAGTGCTACACTATCTCAGTAATGTAAGACTTAATGGTACAGTGGTGTGGTTAAATACTGGCGGTTATCCGCTTTTCGAACTTATCTAAAGAGCCTTTAAGATCATTTGCTCTACTTCGTCACTGTCCCAGTTGTTTTCTATTCCCGGCATCGCTAATACCTCCTCCATGATGACATCGTGGCGCTGTCCTTCCATTAAAGCATCGTGGTATGGGATATTCGTGAATTTAACTTGAGTATACAATGGGGTCCATAGTTCAGGATTATTTCGCTGCACTTTAGCTTCAATCTTCTTGCGCAACTGAAACTTAGGGTCAGCTACTAGGTCGCGCATCTCTATAAAATTGCGAAGACTTAAATCCGCTATTGCATTTCCAGCGGGTACCCTTTGCTTACTGTATTCCACGAGTATGGCCTGTAAATCCTCATCACCATGCGTGTCTAATAGCTCGCAAAAGACCCTGACGTCCTCTAAAGATGCATTCATGCCTTCTCCATAAAAAGGAACAATAGCATGTGCAGCATCTCCAATTAACATAGTATTACTCCCCCAGTGATAAGGTTTGCAGCGGATAATAGCTAAAGCTGAGGTAGGGTTATTTTCCCATTGTTCTCCAAGATTTGGGATCAAAGGAATGGCGTCTTTAAAATATTTTTTGAAGTATTTCAATCCATCTTCAGCAGTGTGTAAATGATCCAGCCCAAACTCACCATCGTAAGGTGCAAAGACGGTACCCGTAAACCCATTGTCAGTATTTGCTAAACCCATGAGCATGAATTGCCCTCGTGGCCAAATATGTAAGGCGTCCAAATTTAATTGAGGACTACCATCCTCTGCAGCAGGGATATGAACTTCTTTGTATCCACTGTCAATATACTCTTGGCTGAAGTTGAATCTCGGTATCCCCTGAAGAGATTTTCGCACTGCTGACCCTGCGCCATCGGCCCCGACAATGAGGTCGGCTTTAACTTCTATAGGACCCTCATTGTTATTAAAATAAGCAATACCAGCCTTGGTGTCAACGCCACTGCAAGAGGTGTTAAAATGTAAGTTGACGTTTGGTAAAGAGTCTGCTAATTCAACTAATTTTTTATTGAATTCGCTGCGCGAAATACTGTGAATGGCTTTTCCTTTAATACTGTATGGAAAGTAACTTTCGTTGCCTTCTATATCGTGTATTTGCCTTCCATGCGCCGGGACAACAATTTCCCGAATAGGTTCTTCTATACCTGCATATTTTAAAGCGGTCCATCCTCTATGGCCTACTACTAAGTTAATAGAGCGCCCACTCCCGTAAGAAGCGGATCTAGGGTCTTCACGTTTTTCGAAAACTTCTACGCTGTATCCTTTAGTGCCGAGTGTGTAAGCCATATATGACCCTGCCAAACCAGCACCTACAATAACGACTTTCTTCATGCTGAATGACTTTCTAAATAGGTTTTAAGAATCTGGCCAAACGACCTGATATCCTCAAATGAATTATACATAGGAACAGGAGCCATACGTATGACGTTGGGTTCTCTCCAGTCTACGATCACACCTTGCTCCATCAAATGATCAAATAGAGGCTTTCCGTATCCATGGACATGGACTGAAATTTGGGCGCCACGAGCACCTTCAGGTGTTATAATCTCAAGAAATTCACCAGTCTCTTTGGCNACAGCCTCAATAATTTGCTGCAAATAGGCGGTTAACTTCTCGCTTTTAGCGCGTAGGTTACTAATTCCTGCTTGATCTACCAGATCAAAGCTCGCGCGTACCGGAGCCATCGCCATTACGGGAGCATTAGAGAGTTGCCAAGCTTCTGCCGTCGGAATAGGCTTAAATTTTTCCGGCATTTCGAACCGCGTTTCTTTGTCGTGACCCCACCAGCCTTCAAAGCGGGGTAAGTCATTTTGTCCATGATGTTTTTCGTGGACAAAGTAACCGGCGGTGGCACCTGGTCCGGCGTTGAGGTACTTATAATGACACCAGGCTGCGAAATCTACATTCCAATCATGGAGGTGCAGTTCCACATTACCAGCACCATGAGCTAAATCCCAGCCCACAACAATACCCCGTTGTTGCGCATGTGAGGTAAGCTCCTCCATGGCCATTACTTGACCTGTGTAATAGTTAACACCACCGATCATCATCATGGCAATTTCGTCGCCATGTTTGTCTATCGCTGCTTTGAAATCTGCTGTATGAATATGGTGTTCGCCATCTCTTGGTGCAACTTCGATCAAATGCGTTGCCGGGTCTAGCCCGTGAAACCTTAGCTGTGAGGCCAGCGCATATTGATCAGAAGGGAAGGCCTTGGCTTCACATAAAATTTTTGTTCGCTTGCCTTTGGGTCTGAAAAAACTGACCATGAGTAAATGCAGATTGTTTGTGAGAGACCCCATAACCACTACTTCTTCAGGCTTTGCTCCAACTATTTTCGAGAGACTTTCTGAGAAGAANTCATGGTAGGGCATCCAGGGTCTACGTGCACGAAAGTGACCTTCAACTCCCCAGTTTTTCCAATCCTCTAGTTCCTCAAAGAGGTACTCTTTGGCGTTCTTAGGCTGTAACCCAAGCGAATTTCCTGTAAAATATAATGTTTGCTTACCGTCGATCACAGGAATATGAAATTGATCGCGGAAAGAGGCAAGAGAATCGGACTGGTCAAGTGCTGCTGCGTAACTATGATCTAAGACATTCATAAGCATTTATTCTGAGTACTTAAAGATAGGGCAAAAGGGCTACTAGGCCTAATAATAACCAAGGTAGACCTTCTATAAAAAAGCTGTAATACAAGTCGCCGAAATTGTGGTTGGCTATAACAATTACGNTGGCGAAAAAACAGAACAANAGGAANGTTGCGTTTAGTGGTAGTCCAAAATAGAGCACTAAAAGCATAAAGCTTAGCCACAAACAGGCGTGTGCTATGAAGATGCTATTTCTAGCCCCAAATAAATG
>JGI24538J26636_10000146_pt1 | contig 20826 bp, 24 predicted proteins | sample SouAtlMetagenome_FD_26636 | JGI IMG/M metagenome (IMG submission 26636) | reverse complement strand
TGTTTACATTACATCAAAACAATATACTCTATATGCTATATCATATATTTCATCTAATACTAATATAGCCGATACATTGACCATGATAATCGTGGACTTGAGCTCGGTCATAACATGCTTTGTGAAGTACATCACCCATATTTGGTCAACAAGCTCCGATGGTAAGGACGGCATAATGTGGATACCGTGTACCGAGAGCACGGTTGCTACTTATGAGGTTCGCTCGGTTCGCTCGGTTAAATATTTAATTATTAAAAACGACCTCGACCTTTCCATTCGAATTTAACCGCATGGATTGCATGACGCCGATTTTGTACAAATTCGCGAGCGCTTGACCGGTTTCGATGTATCCCGTATCGATGGGAAATTCCGGTATCGAACGNGGGGGTGTAAACATTACTTGGAAAAGAAGTTGTTGTTCCTCGGATAATTTATTCATGCAACCATAACGTTCGAGTTCTTTAAACAATTGAACATGTAACTCATTTAAAGATGATTTGGAAAGTAATGGTTATATGACAAGCGTTGTTAAACAAACTGAAATTGTACCAAAGAGTGTGGAATCAAACATCGACCCTCCGACCGCACCATGTACCGATGAGTTTACAATTCTATTGACAAACCTCGATTCAATGAAAAAACAGATTGCAACAATGATTACAAGTATGAGACAACTGCAACGCAAGTGTAATAAGAAAAGTAAAAAGAACGTAAACATCAAAAGTGGTTTTGTGAAACCGGTGAGAATCACAAAAGTATTGTCCGACGTAATTCAAACGAACGAAAAAGAGCTGATTGCTCGTTCAGTTGTAAATAGGAAGATTAACGAATATATTAAAAAAAATGAGTTGCAAGTGCATGAAAATCGGCAAACGTTTAAACTTGACAGTGCGCTTGCGACGTTGTTTGGATTGAATGAAGGAGACGTGGTTCATTATTTCAAGATGCAAACCTATTTGAAACATCATTACCCAAAAGATGAGCAAAAAGTTGTGTCTTAACGCACTATTGATAAGCCCGTAGGTGTATCGATTTGATTGATTGTTGTATCCGTTTGATGTGTGATGATATGACATCGTTTGCACAATGTAAGTAAATTAGTAAGATTGTTTTTTTTTCGATGACATTTTAAGTTTGAAAAGTTCTTTTGTGGAATGAGATGATGAACGTCCAATTGTTCGGTTGAGCCACATAACTCACACGTGTCTTTATATTTGTTTGAATTATAAGTTGATTTTGTTGGTTGAATTATAAACTTGTTACGTTTTTCGAGATTGGACTTTATTTGTCGCGCATGTTGAATGGTCTCCAAGTTCAAGAAATATCCGGCCACCTCCAATCCATGACACACATCCCCCTGTCCATGCGCTAAAAGACGGTCATACGCAATGGTGTTGGTTTCCTTGTTGACGGTCGACTGTAAATGGAATATGCCCATCCGTGTGGCAATACTCGGATCAAATTGATGCAGTTGTGCAGGTAATTCATGCAAATGGCTTGCAAAAATAAATTTAGTGTTTTTAGCGAGAAGTTGAATGATGCAAGCGGAAACAAGCGACACGGCGGAGANATGTCCCGTCCCTTTGCATAATTCATCCCCGATGATTAACGATTCGGAATCGCCCAAATCAAGAATGGTTTTTAATTCGGAAACCTCCACAATAAAGGAGGATTTTCCTTGATAAATATTATCGTCACAATTGATCCTAGCGAATATTTTTTTGAACGGCGCAATCGTNAATGTAGATGCGCACACATAAAACCCCGCTTGTGCTAGTATGAGGTTCAGTGCAACAGATTTGGAATAAGTTGATTTCCCGGATCCGTTCAATCCATACAAAAGAATCCCGTTAACGTTGTTTTCGTGTGAGCTTTCACGATCTTTGGAGTTCAAGAAAACTGAATTCCCGGTAAAGTTTTTGAATTGGTCGATGACTGGATGTTTGAGATTCGTTGCATCGATAAACGACTCCCCGTGTACCACCGTAGGTTTAGAATATCCATAGTGTGTGATAAGCATACATCTGGAAAGAATTGTGTCCAAATACGCGATCGACCGAATNGCCTCTTTCAATGGATGTAAAAATGTGGCACAAATATGTTTGATCGTTGTGTCAAAGAAAACTTGCACACCTTGTTGGTATTGTGTGTCGGCATCAAACAAATCTTTGCATAAATTGGAAATATCATCATTTTCAACTTTTGTGTGTGAAGTCATTTTCTTTAGACGAAATTTGGTTAAATCGATACATTGCGTTTTTTTGGATGTTGTTACCAGGAAAAACTCACAATCGTTTCGGTCAATTTTGAGCAACGGACAATTAATTTGTTTAATGTACTCCTCCAATTTGGATTTGCAAAGCACCACCGAATCTGAAAGCGCATCGCATATTTCCGAAGCCCCGTACATTGGACATNTTTTTTCGAAGTTGCAATTTTTCGTAACAAATTCGATGAATTCATGAACGACCGTTTTGTTCGTCAGAAACATGATATTCGGTTCCTTCACGTACATAACTTCAAGTCCATTGTAAATTTGTTCCAAATTCAAGAAACTGGGAGAGTCTAATTCCAATTTGCGAAGTAGTCTTTCCATGTCAGGAAGAGTGTGCAAAAGTATGGCGACGCGTTCGGCATCTCCTTCGAGATGCAACTCTTTCGTGTGTGTAAAAAATAGATTGATGTCATCCACATTTGTTGAGGGATTCAACAGTTGATTTTTCAATAAGCGTTTACCCATAGGGGTGTTGGTTTTGTCTATAATATGCAATAATCCCTTTCCCTTTTCGGTTTGTATGACGTCCAATTGTGTAATCGCATTGTTGTAAAATGTCAACGTATCGTGTACCACGTCAACGGGGAACATGATACTCTTCAATAAGCCTGCGTGACAATTCCAAATAAAGTCGAGGACACAAATTACCGGGGGGATGTTTTTGGAATTCAACGTGGATACATCATCCGAATTAAAAACCTTCTTAAATACGCTCGATTGATAGGATTTGCAAAAGAAGATCGGATTGTATTTGTGATAAACGATCCGACCATCGAACCAGTTTGTAATGGTTTCGTATGTTTTCATCCATAACACCTCAACCGGATTATATACATGCAAAAACCAATTCATTTCGTCTTCTTTGGTCAAACAAGCGGTGTGTATCTTCCCGATCGAAACATCCACGACACATACGTGGTGTGTACACTCGTTTATCGAATGAACACAACAAATATTGTACGTCCCGGAGTCGGTTGGTTCCTCGTAATACGTGCTAGGTGTGATGATGCGCGATATGTTCCTTTCGATGATGACCCGTTTGTTCATGTCCCACACTTGCTTGACAATGAAAATGGTAAAACTATGCGCATTCAATACNCGCAGTTGTTTCGAAAGCGAATTCGTGGGAAATCCCAACATGTATGGATTGGAGTTACCAACCTCGATTTTTTTATCTTTTTTGGTAATTATCATGTTAAGAAGCTTAGACATTTTATGAATATTTGTAAAATTAAAACTATCGGTATCCGTCGCATAATATTCCATAAATGCCCCAACTTCAATTAACACGAGTGCGTGTTCCCCGTGGGAACGGATGGCGTCGGTTTGTAAATTCCAATAGCGTGTCATCATTGGTGTCGTCATGNTATATGCATTGAACATGCTATTAATCTTTAAATATCTAATCTAGAAATGAAGGATTTGGTCGTTTTCGGTCGTCCGTAGGTGGTTGCTCGCATATGGGTTCCTCCAGAATTGGTTCTNCGCAAATTGGTTCTTCAATGCACGGTTCGTGTATTTGTTCATGATCGCCATTCATCGGTACCGTTTTGACATCATCCCCGTCGGAATCGTGTAAAACGTCGTTTATGAAGGAGGTTGAAGGTTCCGTCGGTTCATCCCCACCTGTAGGGGGGGTCGTTATAGGTTCTGCGTTTCGTGGTGAATCAGGTAACGGTTCGTTATCTTCGGAAATAGACCCTTCATTGTCCGATTCTTCCCCGTCGGAGTCCTTCACGTGCGAGTGTAAAGACGATACGAGGATTTCCTTTAAAGGTAACACATCTCGAATTGTGTTCTCGACATTATCCGCGATGAGGTCGTACACTGCCGATATATTTTTGGTAACCGTACCATTATACGTATCCACATCAAATAATTGTAAATTGTTCAAAATATCTTTACTAACATTGATGTATATTTGATGAATGAAATTCATCGTGGAAGGAATCGAAATTTGAACCTTTTTTTTGGACCCCATGCGGATTGACGTAAGAATACGAACATTGCTTAAGACAACCGCGGTGAGCAGGTCGTCGAAATACGAACATTGTAGTTTCAATCGGTCATTCTCTGATTTGATGACATCGTTGTTCCATTTGGGAACGTTTCGAAGTTCTTCTTCGAACACTTCGATGATGTTGTTGGGATCATCGTGTACTGAAGACGTATATAAAACCAAAACGGCCTCGTAAATGAGAGGTTGTAATATTTTTACCATTTGTTTGGTGTACTCCACTTTGGCCTCGACGATGGTCCCCATATTCATCTTTGTTGAATCTTTAACCATTTACAATAGTCAAACGATAAATATACCATTATCTGTCCGCGCTAAATGTCACTTGTTTAATACTCTTTTTATTTTGAATCGATTCGTTAGAGTTACTGTTTGTTGGCTTAATGGACAAAATGTATGACCAGTCAATGTATAATAGATTTCCTTTGTAAATGAATACTAAGAAACCGCGCCTCGACAGTTTTTTTACTAAATACACGAAACACGTTTTGCGATTAAAACGTATGTTTCCATACACAAACATAGGTGGTTTGTAAATCAAGTTATAAACATGATTGTTATGTTTCTCTTGTATTTTGTGCAACACATCAACATACATGGTTTTGTATATTTGATGACTTTGTCGTTTACGTTCTTGGTTTTGAACATATAAATCAGTCACGGAAGATATCATTCGTTTATATTAATATCAAATTAAATTGACACATTCCTACATGATTTAGTTCGACGAACCTGCAATGAGATTTGTTAGCGGTGTCAAATGTAATATTGTGAGCAACAACATGTTCACAAGCACGAACAGGTAACACAAATTATAAAACGAATTCTTGGTGTCGGATAAATATTCCTTGATTTGCAAATCATTAAATAACAAAACATACGCGACAAGCCCCATAGCTTTAATTATGAATTTATGTAACGGATCGTTGCATGCTTGTCTAAGGGACAATATGGTGAACAAAAAAAGACCCGATGTAACAATTGATGCGAAATACCTTTTATCCTTCCTCGCATGATTCGATTTGCTTCTCATATCTTCGTAGTTGGTAAACAGGAGGGTAAATAATAGTAGATTTAGTATGCCAACTCCACCGGAAACAACCAAACTTAGCATAATGTATACAATACATTGGTTTTTTATTATGCGAAGATTTCAAAATTGTCAATTGTTCTTGTCACTCGTGTATCTTTCATATACGGTACCTTTTTGGCCGTTTGGCTTACAATACGAGGAACCACTTTCGGCTTTTCTAAACCACTCTTATGTGCGGACTTTTTCATTTTTGTCATCACAGATCGCATTTGGCGTTTAATATTTGAGAGTTGTTTTTGTTCAATGTTGTGGTGTTTCTTCATCGTTGCATATGAATCTTGAACATATCGTTTACTGGCGTTATCCGAAAGATTATCGTAATTTCTATGGAAACGNTTCATNACGGTTTTCTTGTGACGCATGGTATTGAAAGGATTGCCGTTAAGTTGCGCGTTTTTGTCAATCGTGGTCAACTCTCTATTTTTTTTTGAAACAAGCGCTTGCAAATTATTTTTAAATTTATTTGTGTGTCGAAGATAAACATTATCATTTATCTCCGTTGCCTGTCTAAAAAAGGATTTTGCATCATGGTATTGGAGTTTTGACGTTGTAAGTTGTTTGTTTTGAGACATTTCTTAAGCAATGTATCCAAACGTCGTTTGAGTTGTTTCAAATTTTCGCACGTCTTTGCGTTCAACGAACCAAGCTCGAAAGGGTCAAGAATCGCATGGATTTTCAAAAAGTTGTTATTGACATCGTTTGTTAGTTTGTTATTCAACTTGTTATTCAACTTGTTATTCAACTTGTTGTTTAACTTGTTGTTTAACTTGTTATTCAACTTGGTGTTCAACGTGTTATTTAACATATCATTCACCTTATTATTCAATTTAAGGTTCAATTTGTTGTTACGGAAGTTGTTGTTCCCGGTGGGGTTAGGAAGGTTGTTGTTGCGGAACGAATTGTTCAGCTTGTTGTTGCGGAAGTTGTTGTTCCCGGTGGGGTTAGGAAGGTTGTTGTTGCGGAAGTTGTTGTTCCCGGTGGGGTTAGGGAGGTTGTTGTTACGGAACGAATTGTTCAGCTTGTTGTTGGTAGGAGCGGGATCTAACATGATGTTAGCACTGGTGTTCATTCCGGTTGGACGTTGAGGCATGAGTGATTTGAGTTTTTTCAAGTCATATTGAGTGGAATAGAAACCGGGTCCAAAAATGTCACCCTTGGTGTCGTTGATAAAGACCATCCCGGAGGCCATGGCGTTTTCAAAACGTTTAGAAGGACGACCGGTTTTTGTAAAGAGTTTTGAGTGAACGGAGGTAAATTGTGAACCGACGGGTATAAAAATTTCGAGAGGAATCGCCGTATTTGGAATAAACCCGGTCTCCCATGATCGATAACGTAATCGTTTGTTAGAAGAAATGGAAGCATTTGAATAATTGGATTTGTTCATGCTCACGATATTTGATGGTGTAATAGCAAGTTTGTTTGATGAAGTGGACGCATTCGTGGCCCGTGAACCGATTTTGTTTTTCGTCAATTTGGATTTCAAAGCAGTTAATGGAGCGACACCCTTTCGTTGAGGGGTTTTAGGGCGTGCGAACATATAATATATAATGACATATTTTTTATTAAAGCATTTAAAAGTACCAATTACGTATCTAACAAATGGTGGATGTTTACAAGATGGATGTAAAACTCGACGAGGTACTTAATCGTATTAGGTACGGTAAATTAAAAAAAGGAATCGACACGAATATCATGCCATTGTACCTCACCCACGAGACGACATCTGAACGAAGTCACCTTTATGTCCAAACACCGAAAGTACAAATAAAAACAAATGTAATTGAGAACGATGTAACGCAAAATTTTATGGACGTGATCTCACATGATGAAAACTTCACCGATGAGATTCAACGAATCGAAAATCGAATCTTGTGTGATTTGAAGTCGAATAAAGAAACCTTCTTCGCAAATAAAGGAATCGACGACATTTTTTTGGAAGCGGGACAAACGTCCAATGTAACAAAAGAAGGTGTATGTAAATTGAGGATTATGAAGGATCTTAAAGTATGGAATCACCAGAAAGATGTTCAACTTGTAAACACCTTAATGGTCGGGAAAATTTTTACCGGAATCATCCAAGTGGTCGGTGTTTGGTTTACTACGAGTAGATGGGGCGTGACATTGAAACTAGTACAAGCTCGTCATACGAAAGAAAAAATCGAATCCAGGGTAAACCGGTACATGTTCCCGGACGAAAACGAATCAGATGTAGACGAGGATGATGATCAAACGATCATGTCACCGCCACCATGTGCATAAAAGGTATTATCAAATTAAAAAATCTAAATACTTATAATATACAATGTCTCGTGGATTTAAATTAAGCGACCCAAACAACATCATGCTAATTTTGATTGCTATCATGTTATTCCTGTTTTTGGGCATGCAGTGCAGGAATTCTGAATATTTTTCAGGATTGATGGAGGACACCTTACCGAACAGTGTCGTCAGAGGGTTCGACCGTTTGAATGATCTCGATATCTATTCAACCATGGCTCCCGGTAATGGCAATGAATCCAATAATCGACCTCTTACCGCGCAAGGAAACCAACAACNCCCCAATAGTAGCCGACNCGCTACACGCCCCAACAGTAGCCGACCCGCTACACGCCCCAATAGCAGTGGACCCCCAAACGGTCAATATAACAACTCAAAACCTGTACAACAAATGGACAGGCGTCCACGACCGGATATTAGGAGTAATAATAATGGGGATGTACCCCAATCGGGTGTAGGATGCTCGAATTCTGAATTTGTGTCCGGAAACTTACTGCCCAAAAACGAAAGTATATTAGACGAAAGCACATTTGAGTTCGCTCCCAAGGATTTGCAAAATATCAATTTTTTAGACGCGACCACCCGAATTGGCGTGGATACGGTATCGAGTAGTTTGAGAAATGCAAATTATCAGATCCGTTCTGAACCACCGAATCCGAGAAATAATGTAAGCCCGTGGATGAATTCCACTATAGACCCGGACTTGGAACGAAAAGCTTTAGAAACGTAAATAATTTAAACAATAATTGACATGTAATAGCATGTCGTCTGAATGTGGGCGTATGGATTTCAAAGATATCGTCCATCATTGGATAGAGTTACATGACGAAATTAAGCAAATTCAAGGTGTAGTACGGAGTAAACGGGCAAAAATGAATCAAATGCAACATCATATCATCTTATTCATGAAAGAAAATAATAAGGAGATTTGTAATGTAGGTGAATCGAACGCGCTCGTTATGAAACAGCGAAAGAGCTCGGGAACGATAAAAAAAGATGACGTTATGAAGTTGTTAATGCAACATTCAAAAATGAACACGGAACAAGCGTCCGAATGCACAAAGACCTTTTACGACGAACGACCTGCAAAATTTAAAGATTATATACATCTAACGGGTATATGAAATGCGATTACAGACATAAAAAGGTGTGTGTATTAGGTGGTGGAGGGGTGTATGGATATTGTATGCTAGGTGCAATACAGTTCTTGCTTGAAAACAAAATGAATGTTAATTGTTATGTAGGAACGTCAATCGGTTCTATCATTGGTATGTTGTTATGTTGTGGTTATACCATTCAGGAGATAACAACCTCATTCTCCAACCGAAAGGTACATAAATCCATAATAACGTCAAATATATCCTTAAAAAATGTATTTGAAAATTTTGGAAGTCTATCGATAGAAACGATATTTCCCATAGTAGATAAGATGATAGAGAGCAAAGTAGGAATGAACGCCACGTACGAAGACTTGTGGAATAAAACTGGAAAAGAATTAACAGTGGTATGTACGAACGTGACCGAAAGAAAAAGTGAGTATTTTTCTAGAAAAACCACACCACATATGCATGTCAGCCTAAGTTTGCGTATGTCGTGTTGTATACCCATATTGTTCCAGCCGATAAAATATAATGATTCAATCTACGTGGACGGAGCATTATGCGACAACTTTGCGATTGATTTTACACGAAATATATTACAATACACAAATGCAGAGATTATAGGTGTGCGTGTCGCAACGTGCACTCACGCGAGTGCAATCACCAACCTCTTTGATTATTTACTTGCCATAAGCGGCATCGTTCGCGATACCGTTTGTAATCGTTCAGTGCAACAATACCATTCCACACAAAACACAATGACAATCGATACATCAGCATTGTCCATTGACATGTATAAGATATTAACTGACAAAACGATTCCGTACAGTCAATTTCAATCGCTCACAAACTATTTGTATTCCGATGGTTTCCGTCAAACGCAAAAAACCCATTTAAGTAATATAATGGACAATTGCAATAATGGAAACGCTTCCAGTCGATATGATCCATGAAATTTGCAAATACCTTAATGTGCACAGTGTATGTTGCGTGGGTGCGGTCAATCGATATTTGCATGATACGGTGGACGGCACATACAAAGAATCCAAACAACTACTGAACACCAAAAAACACCGTTCAAATACATTGAACCGCCAACAATTATCGAATGAGCAATTTCATTATGCGGATTCGTTGACAACTCATAAACAAAAAGAATATTGGGCCAAAATAGCGAACAATACAAACAATTACAACCTATTTCGGAATGTACATCAAAGCTTGAAAAGAGTTTCATATGATTACTCATCTGAACATGAAATGACCATGGAGCAACTCGATATCGTATGTACCCCCCCCACCATGACAACGAATCTGTTGGTTCAAGCGTACGCAGGAACGGGGAAAACGACCACCTTATTTGAATATGCCAAGCGATGGTCCACTAAAAGTATATTATATTTGGCATATAACACCTCGTTGTCGAAGGAAACCGCAACAAAGTTTAGTGGTTGTTCAAATGTAAATGTATTCACGATCAATTCATTTATTTTTAGACAATTGGATCAAAAAAAAATGGACATTGACGAAATCACACCCAATGACGTCATGGAGTACTTGGAATTAGACGAATACGCATCCAAAAAAATCTTAGAATCGTTTAAACGATATTGTAGTTCGGATAGTCTTGAACCACCAAACGAAACCGGAGTGGGTGAATTGTGGAACGCGATGTTTGTGGAAAACAAACTAAAAGTGACCCACGAAGGATACGTCAAGTATTATCAAATGCAACAGCACAAGCACATCGATTATGATATCATTATGATCGATGAAGTGCAAGATTGCACGGATTGTGTGCTAAGTATCGTGTGCAACCTTAACAACATCACAAAAATATTNGTGGGAGACTCTTATCAACAGTTGTATGGATTTAATCATGTGAATAATCCATACGAATACATATCGGGCAAATTAGAATTGAGCCGCAAAACGTTGACTACAAGTTTCCGATTTAGTTACAACTTGATGTACCTATGTAATCGTTTTTTGAATAGCAAGTTTCTAGTCAAAGGATTCAGAAGGTCGAAAAAAGAATTGGAATACACGCAAGTGTACAATCAACACGAGTTATATGGAGATGACTTTCAAATTCGGTACGATTTGCTACCTACGAACACAACGATTGTATGCAGATACAATGTTACATTGTTGTCCACGATGTTTGACATGGGAACACGGAACATCAAGTACAATACACATCAAAAAGAAATCGATTTTGACCATGAGATGGATATTGTAAACGAGATAATGAATATCAATAATATGGACTATAAAAAAAACACAATCGTTGATAAATTCAAATCGGTCAACGATTTATCGGTATATGTATCCAAAATGAATCTATCCGAATGGAAAACCAGATTGCGTTTGTATAGCGTTCACGGAAATTCAATGATCCACTTGTGGGAAAGCGCCAAACGCTCCTACACGCGATCGGACGGATACACGTTAATAACCGCACATCAATCCAAGGGCTTGGAATTCGACAACGTATTGATTGCGAATGATTTCACGTTCAATAATACCGATGCGTGTTACGTTATGTATGTGGCAATGTCGCGAGCAAAAAGAAAGCTATACATAAACAATTTGTTGAATGCATATATGTACACGAAACACTGTAAATTCTCCATAATGAGCAACAATCCAAAGCGTTCGACATATGGTCGATGCCACAAGTGTGGCACAAAATTCACGGATCAATCGGTGTTCGTAGAACAGGACCAGGAGGTTGTGACAAGATACACTTGCAACATGTTTGTAATTGAAAATATGTGTACGCAATGCAAAAAAAACGATGGAATTATTTAAAACATTTCTTGTACAATTTTTTTCTTCATTTTGCGTGCAGCAACATCATACCATGTCGTTTCGGTGGTGATTAAAATACTCGTAGATGTTTTGGTTGTTTTGGTTGTTCTCAAAATGCAGGGATGTCCGGGAAAGCAAATTTTCTGATGTTTAACGAATTTAGTCGCCGAGTCGTTACTCGTGTGTTTAGTAGGGTTTATAGATTGGAAAATGAGTTGAACATTTGTCATTGTAATTTCTGTATTNATAGATTAATAGCCGTTCTTAAAGTAAAAACATTATGATTTGTCAGGGTTAATTATATCAATGTTGATGTGACCATCGTCGACGGTGAATGAAGTACGTAATTCGTTCGATATTGTGTTGAAATTCGTTTTATATGACCGGTTTCCTTGTTTTGTTTTCAAACAAACGGCGTTCTGAATAGGGTCCCAACAAAAACAAGCCATACCCTCTTCGATATGTTCGTCCCATACGGTGTTTGATGAGGGCAAATGAACGAACGTACCATTTTTCGCCGAAATGACAAATTGTGCATTGTTTGTAGAGCTAGCAAAATCATCTTTGCTATTCCAAACGAACGAGTTGTCATGTTCTACCAAAGAGTTCATACCCGCACACACCGACAAGTTGCCCATACATTGATTGTCGCTTCCACCAACAATGACACTATTATTTCCGGATATCTCATTGGCCTCTCCCCCTAGAACCACGCTATTCTTACCATAGCATTCATTAAGGGTTCCTCCCATAATGTAGCTTTGTTCGTCCATGGAAAACGAGTTGTTCAATCCGGTGTTGCTCGTGTGACTTGGTTCCCGGAAATCCATGTCAAAGGAGCGTGTATTGTCCGACAAATTTTGTACATCATCGCAGAAAATTTTTGAACACGTAAGAGTATTACATGAAATGTTGACGTCTTGATCAATCACCAAAGACTCGTTGATGAAAAGGTTTTGAGTAAGTTCAAGATTGGTGAGTTTCGCATCCGTGGGGATGTCAGTCATCCTATTGAGTTTAACCAATTCGTACATCTTTAATGTGTTTTTATCGAAACAAAACGTATGGTACGTACTCAACTCTAACGCGAAGTTATATGCATTTATAACCTCTTGTGTATGTTTCGCATAATGTTTGTAGAAAGCGTCGTGTATCATGTANGCGGATGCATTCTCATTAATGTTTAGTATGTCATAACATCCGTTTAAAACCGACATGATTTAAATGATATACAATACTATTATTATGTCGTTTAATTATGTTTTATGTATCATATTGTTTATAAGCACATGCACGTGTATATATTGTCACTGTCACATCGAACATTTTAAGGAGGAATCCGAGTGGAAAGTAATACAAACCACGCCGTCAATCGTTGATGTACCCAAAAAGGTGCATCTTAATTGGTTAACGTACGCCAAAAATTACGAACGGTTCATNATAGATGACGACGAATGTATCAAATTTTTGGAAGAANATTACGACATCCATCATGTTATCAAATTTAAGAATCTGACTACGGGTGCGCACAAAGCGGATTTGTTTCGGTATGCATGGTTATATATCCATGGNGGTATTTATTGTGATATCAAAACGGTACTCATTAAAAATATAAATAAAATATTTACNGACACCACCAAATGTTACATGATGTATACCGATTACGAATTTGCCAACGGGGAGCGAATATATAACGGAATCATAGCCACACCGCCCAAAAACCCAATCATGTTAGCGTTATTGAAAGGAGCGATGTCTATACAAAATACGGACGATTACTTATACAATTGTCGTCAAGGATATCAAATCGTCAAACGCTTCTGCGTAAATAATGAGATACGAGCGGGTCACAACGAGACCCTATCAAATGTACCAGATATCGAATTCTTCATAGAGACACCACTTGCAGCTAGTGAATGTGAATATAGATTGGATAGATACGGCATGTGTATGTTCATATTGGACCAAGACGGATATCCCCTTTTTAAGGTTCGACATTCCGATTATCCTTGGAAGAATTCCGGTACTTGAATGTTTTCCTTTATATTCAAAAGAGTTTTTTGATACGTGAGAAAGTTGTTGGCGTGTGATTTATCGGTTCNTATCAAAAGAGCGGACCAAGTGTTCTGTCCGTTGAACTCGCATTCAACAATGGCGTTTTTATNTAGGTCGAGTTGTTGTGGGTTTTGAAAACAAGCACCATGAACGACCACACACCCCCGTCCTTTCGATATTTTCAAAACATACATATACGGGTTTTGTAAAGTTCGGTTGTAATTTCTTTCCACCAAAAAATCCACGGTGTTTTTTGATTGTTCTTTCCATTTGAACATGTTGTTATGCGTACCGGAACGAATCGGGTCCGTTTCGGGTGTGAAAATGTATCCGTCGGTGTTGTGGTTCAATGTGGGAACAACGGAATCCACATACGATTCCATTTGTTTGAAATCGTAGAAGACTTTAGCATGCAGGCTAAATGGGGAAGATTGGGTCACAATGGATGAACATACTTGCGAAGCGACACGAATCCGTTCGCTATGTGGTGATTGGGTCATGCTTATTCCATTATAAATAACACAGTCATACACTAAAAAATCATACATACCGGAGTGTGTCTTGACAAGTTCGCCATCGAGTACCGTTCCCAAAAACAATTCGACNGGCATCGTGAAATTGAGGAGGAAAATATCTTTTTTGCGATTGATCAAAAAACAATAGTTGTTTCCATTATGTGCGACACAAGCCAAAATGTATCGAACTCCGTCCGTTTTGGCACACACCCAAAAGGACTCATTCCGAAGTATTTGCATATGTTTGCGTTCAATGGATATCGGTTGAGGACCGGGGAATATATTACATTCAAACGAGTTCCACCAATTACGTATTTTGGAAAGTAATTGTTCTTTTAACGACCGGTCATCAATAACCCATGTATTGGAATTACAAAAAGGTTCCCAATGCATTTTAATTGTAAAGCAAACAAGACTCAAATCTTTAAGAATATTTAAAATTGAATCGTCAGATTGGAATCGAAAACAACGTTACGAATTTGTTTTTTGTATAAACGAACTTGACGCAAACCTTCATTGGTAGAAAAATACAAGCGGATATCGTTGGGGGAATGGTGTACGAACCAATAGTTGGCGACATTCACAGTGTTAAAAAAAGCGACGTGTTGTGAACTTGCGAAATTTGATACGTGTCGATGTCTTACGATATCACTTGCTACGAGGTGCATTAATTCCCCATTTCGAATCGTATGTAAAGTCACCATGTTCCCATCATCCGAAATATAAAGTTCAAATCCATCCGTGATGAGACGTCGGTTTTTTTCTTCCGAAAGAAAATATCCCGTGTTAAACGTGATCGGGTTATGTGCTAATTGATAATATCTAAGAGAGTTCAGAACACGAACGTCCTTCCAATGCCCATTACGGTTTATATGAAGATTGCTGAAATGTTCATCGAACTTCATTTATAGTACGTTTAAATATTTTAATAAGATGGCGTGTATGTGTATCGTTTGATAAGATTAACCATTTCGTTACTATGGAAAAAATGTGGATGTTCGTAATCGCTCATGGAACTTTCTTGCATATCCAACTCGAAATCCAAGGATCGGTTACTTAATGTGGACGATTCGTATAATGGAACGCATGTTACGATATTGTTAGATAATGTATATAACAACACGACATCCTTATCACTAGTAAATCGATAATGGACGGTGGAGTTCAAGTAATGATCATAGTGCATATCTGAAAACAACAAATTGGTCTTTGTATGTTTTTGAATATCAACTTGTCTACCGTCGGGTAAAATTGTTCCGTATTCCACAAAAGTTCCGTCATTTTTTATTTTCAAAAAGATTATTGTGTCCAAATTATTAGATAAAAATTCACCATGACTATGTGAATGTAACTGAGACAATGAAACATCCAAGTTTCCTTCGATAATCAAGTCATTAACGGTAATCGTTCGTTGAATTGTCAAATTGGTGTATTGGTCCTCGTGTAGAGACATGTTTACAATACACATATATTATTTACGTTTATGATATTCACATTCGAATATTTCATTCGCTACCTTGAATGGAGCTACATACTTATCGGGCGTGTATGCTCTCAATTTGAGCATACACGGTTTAGACATCATGTTGTGGAAATCGCAAAGCTTTTGTAGTTCATGTTTGATGGAGTCCATGTACATTTGATGTGTATTCACGTGTGTCTTGATATTTTCAATNGGAAATTTGAACAATTCACATATCTTACGTACATTTTTTTCACACTGGTTTTTACACAAACTATGAATGCAACATTGTACAGTTGTGTATGTCGGGTTATGAAGATGTATATGTTGAGCATCTTTCACCAAGTCATATTCGTATATGTCAACAAAAAAACACTTCCGGGCACATTGTTTCATAACATCGCTAATTTCCAAATTGTCAACGTATTCGTATCGTTGTGACCAATTGAGGTCCACCGTATCGTCCATGGTCGTTCCGCACGTGGTACATATTATGTCACCGTGTGCACTGTCGATGACCCAGCATTGNTCTCCACAATATGTGCAATCCATGCGTTAGGAAAAATGTATTTTTAACAACCGTATTGTAATGTATAATTTGTATTACAGCGCGAGTTGTCAACACTGTCAACGATTGTTACGTGAATATAACACAAACGGAGTGAATCTGATCAATATCAACAAAAGCGAGTATCCCCAAAACGTGATCAATGTACCGACGTTAGAAGATGTGCAAAAGGGAAACTATATGTAGGCGAGGAAGTGTTCTCATTTTTAAAGAGTAATAATTTAGTTGAACCGTTCGAATTTGATTCGACGAATAACATGACCAGTGGCTTCTCATTCATTGATTCCGATATCGGCAAGTATTGTGAACAAGAACAATTCGTAGCGATCGAAGACATATAGAACTTTAAGGTTTATTCTGTATATTTCATAATATGGACGAAAATAATATCCTTGAAATCCAAACCATACAAAGTAATGTCATCAAAATATTGTGTGATGTGTTGAAAGAAACATTGAATGATGTTAATTTTATTTTTGACGAAGACGGGATGCGCGTTATGGCGATGGATGGTTCTCATGTGGCACTGGTTCATATGAAATTACAAGCGAAGAATTTTGAATATTTTCATTGTTTAGGTAAAATTCATGTTGGTTTAAATATGGGGAATTTGTACAAATTAATTAAGACTGTGACAAATATGGACACCATCACCTTCTTTATTTCGAATGACAATCGGCACGATTTCGGTATCAAGATTGAAAACGCGGATAAAAATAGTAACACCGTATTTCATTTGAAAATGCTCGATATCGACGAACAAGAGATTAAGATTCCGGATATTCAACTTGATTCGGTAATTACCATGCCCTCTAACGACTTTCAAAGAATGTGCAGAGATATGAACAATATCGCGGAGCAAATCACCATCACAAGTTCATCTCATCGACTGAAATTAGCGTGTAGTGGTGATTTTGCGAGTCAAGAGACGGTTATCGGCGAGGCTAATCACGGATTGACGTTCTCGAAAAATAAAGACGAGGACGTAACCGGAAAGTTTTCTTTGAAGTATATTAACCTTTTTACAAAAAGTACAAATTTAAGTAATACACTCGAAATCTATTTGAAAAAGGATTACCCTCTCATGCTAAAATACAACGTGGCGAACCTTGGAGACATCATGTTTTGTTTGGCACCGACGATGGATAACACATGATCGATCCATTTCCCGTAAAAAAACGATTTAAGATGCTACATCGTAGGTAGGATGAAAGAATGTACGTAGTGTTTATGTTCTTGAGTGCGGTAATGACGTGGTATGGTCTTGGTGGGGATGATGATCAGTAGACAATCCGGAATGAATTGCGACCTTGGAGTGACGTACATGATGATATATATTGGTTGCGTGCATATCATCCAAATGTGTTATCTTATAAAAAGTTGTATCAAAACGAATGGTATTTCGAAATCGACGCAAACCATTCAAGGGTGGTCGAATTACAAATTAACAATAAGCCCGGACGATGAATATAGATTACTTAAAGAATGTGAAACCGAATTGATACAACCATGACAACCATGACGTGTTCCATATGTTTGGAAGACACCGGTGTGAAATTAATAAGACATCGTTGTATTGCTCCCAAAAAACATGAAATAAAAATTCTGAAATGTAGACACGTGTTTCATTCGTCATGCATTAAAAAATGGTATTCGTACGGAGGTACGTGTCCAAGTTGTAGAACTCAAATCGCGTTCCATCATCATGGTTCGTATTATCAATCGTTGTTAGATAGTGTACAACTGTCGAAACTATTCCATATCCAACATTATGAATATTTTGACAACATTAAAAACGAACTGGACTATCTGTGTAAATATAACTATTTCGATAATTCCGGTAAACTATTATATGTAGAATGCATTCAAACCGCTTTGATTCATTTTTGTGCATGGTACATAAATAAAAACACGTTAGATACACCGATATGAATCGATTTAAACAAACGACGAATATAGATGTAAATGAAGGTTTTGAAGAGAAACAAGCAATATGCGGATATTGATTTCAACCAAATCCTTCACCGGATCAAGGACCTCGTCGATATGGCTGGTTTGGCGAATGAGGTGGATTCGATTAAAGTATCACAGCGCGTATGTAGTTCTTTATACGACGGCGTGACCACGAAAGAGTTGGACGATTTGTCAGCCGATATTGCGGTTAGTCTGATGACAGAGCATCCGAGTTATGCTATATTGGCGTCTTACATCACGATAGACAACCTTCACAAAAATACCCCTGACAAGTTTAGCGACTGCATGCGATTAATGTACGATGCTAACATATTGGCAGACGAAACGATGCGAACTATAACCGAAAACGAAACCAAACTAGATGCATATATCAAACCCCAAAATGACTTTTTGTTTGATTTTTTTGGAATGAAAACGCTCATGAAATCGTATTTGTACAAAGTCAATGATGAAATTGTGGAGACTCCGCAATATTTGCTTATGCGGGTAGCTATCGGAATACATGGAAACGACATCCAAAGCGTGTTAGAAACGTACGATTTGATGTCACAAAAATATTTTATTCATGCGACGCCCACTTTATTTAATTCTGGAACGAGATACCCTCAATTGAGCAGTTGTTATCTGGTAGAATTGGAGGACGATTCGATCGAAGGAATTTTCAACACCTTGAAGGATTGTTCGCAAATCTCGAAATGGGCCGGTGGTATAGGTTTGCACATACATAAATTACGGTCAACTGGTTCAGACATTCGTGATAACAAAGGAGCATGTACGGGAATTGTACCGTCTCTTCGCGTGTTCAATGCAATGTCAAGGTATGTGAATCAAGGTGGAAAACGCCCAGGGTCAATTGCGATATATTTGGCGGTCGAACATCCAGATATCTTCAAAATGTTAGAATTACGAAAAAACCATGGAGACGAGGAGCAGCGTTGTCGCGACCTGTTTTATGGTATTTGGATATCTGATTTATTTATGGAACGCGTGAAGTCGGATGGCGTGTGGAGTTTGTTTTGTCCCAGTTCGTTACCGTGTCCATTGCAAGATGTGTATGGTGAAGAATACGAAACACTGTACAAACAATATGAAAAGGATGAGTTGTACGTCAAACAAGTGAAAGCGAGAGAATTATGGATAGCCATCTGTAATTCACAAATCGAAACAGGTACACCATATATGTTGTACAAAGACGCTATCAATACTAAATCCAATCAACAAAATGTTGGTGTCATCAAATCTTCGAATTTATGTTGCGAAATTACGGAGTATACGAGTCCCGACGAAATCGCTGTATGTAACTTGGCATCCATTTCATTACCAAAGTGCGTAACCGAGAAGGACGGAACTGTATGCTTTGACCATGAAATCTTGCATCGAATTACCAAAGTAATCACTAAAAATCTTAATCGAGTAATTGATGTCAATATGTACCCACTGAAGAAAGCAGAAAATTCGAATAAACGACATCGACCCATCGGTATTGGGGTGCAAGGATTAGCAGACGTGTTCATGATGCTTAAACAACCGTTTGAATCCGAGATGTCGAAACGTCTTAATATGGACATTTTCGAAACGATATATCATGCGGCTTTAGAGGCATCGTTTGAACAATCGATCATCCATGGCCCATATGCCACGTTTTCCTCTAGTCCCGCGGATAAAGGAAAATTGCAATTTGACATGTGGGGAGAACACGCATACAAATGTGGAAGCAATCGATACGATTGGAGCCTAATGAAACAAAATATCAATGCCTTCGGATTACGTAATAGTTTGTTGGTTGCACCAATGCCGACCGCCTCCACTTCACAAATTCTAGGGAACAATGAATGTTTCGAGCCTTACACAAGCAACGTGTACCTACGTCGAACGGTAGCGGGTGAGTTTATTGTGTTGAACAAACATTTGGTAAACGATTTGATCAAAGAAAAATTATGGAATCCGAACATGAAGGACCTTATCATTGCACATAATGGTTCGGTGCAAGATATCCAAAATATCCCCGCATCGATCAAGGAATTATACAAAACCGCTTGGGAAATATCACAACGAACACTTATTAATATGGCATCGGATCGGGGAATGTATGTATGTCAAAGTCAAAGTTTGAATCTATTTGTGCCGAGACCAACCATCAAGTTGTTGTCGTCCATGCATTTTCACTCATGGGAATCGGGGCTTAAAACGGGTGTGTATTATTTGCGTACGCAACCGGCTTCGTCCCCAATTCAATTTACGATTAATCCCGACGTATGTGAGACGTGTTCGGCCTAAATTACCACTTTAAGAATAATACAGGGTACATCATAGTAATACAGATGATCCGTATCGTTATTTTGTATTTGGTGATAATACACACGATAACGTTCATCAACGAGTATCTATATCGTCAAGTATGCGTCAACTTCTCTTTTTTAGGATTCTTCACATCCATATACACTTCACAAACCGAGTTATGTTTGACCATGCGGTCTATCAATACTTCGGCGATCGGTTTTGTGTACGGTCAAACGTGTTTGTTGATGATGAATGTGTTTGGTNTGTGCGTTTATAAACTACAACATATGAGAANGATGACGGAAACATTGGTAAAAAAAATATGTGAATAGAATTATAGATGGTTTTAAAAGATTCTTCTATGTTCAATGTCACCAAACATACAATACCGTTCAT
>JGI24538J26636_10000144_pt1 | contig 21018 bp, 19 predicted proteins | sample SouAtlMetagenome_FD_26636 | JGI IMG/M metagenome (IMG submission 26636) | reverse complement strand
GGAACTTTGTAAAGATGAAATTAATGTCTCCACATTGGCCATGCGTTTTTCTGCCATAGGGGGGCCACTACTGGTTTGTAAGAGCCAGTCTTGATATTCCATGTCACGTACCATTTGCCTTACACTAGCTATGGCNTCTTCTTGCTGAGACTTTTGCGACAGGTGCTCGATCCATTGACCAAATTCTTTCACTCGAGCCAAGGCCGCACCGCTGATGAACTGCTCGAGGCCAATTTCTTGGCAGGCGCGAATAAGGCTTTCTCCTCGGTAATTGGCATAGTTAACTAGCTTTTCTAGGGTGGCAGCGCCAATTTCGCGCCTTGGGGTATTAACAATTCGCAAGAAGGCGTTGTCGTCGGCCGGATTTAATAATATTTTAAGATACGCCATAATGTCCTTTACTTCAGTGCGAGCAAAGAAGGATTGACCGCCACTCACTTTGTAAGGCACTTTATAAGACTGTAACTTTAACTCCATCAATCGCGCTTGGTGGTTACTACGGTAAAGGATGGCGAAGTCTCTGAATTCCGCATCATTTTGTAATTGAAATTGCAAAATCTCTGTTGCAATTCGCTCAGCTTCAGCATCTTCATTTCGACAACTGATCACTCGAACAGGGTCACCAAAAGCCTTATCACTCCATAAAGCCTTGCTGAATTCGTGGGGATTATTAGCAATAAGCTGGTTGGCTACTTTTAAGATGCGACCAGTGGAGCGGTAGTTTTGCTCTAACTTAACTACTTTTAGGGAGGGAAAGTCGGCCTGCAACTCAGCTAAGTTTTCTGGCCGTGCACCACGCCACGCGTAAATGGATTGGTCGTCATCACCCACCACAGTAAAATTGCTGCGCTGGCCTACCAATTGCTTAACTAACAAATACTGTGAACTATTAGTATCTTGGTATTCGTCCACCAGCAAGTAACGCACTTTGTTTTGCCACTTTTCTAAAATATCTGCTCGGTGCTTAAATAGCTCCACCGGCTGCAGGATTAAATCATCAAAATCTACACCGTTGTAGAGCTTTAGGGTTTTTTGATACGCCTCATAGACTCGCGCTGCAAGCACTTGCTCAGGGCCATTGGCACCCGCCATAGCTCTGGATGGGCTAATGAGATCATTTTTCCAGTTAGAAATGAGGTGTTGAATGGGTTCACATGCATCTTCTGCCGCTTCAAATTCTTTATGGGTCAGGTCTTTTAAGAGGGCCAATACATCTTGGGAATCAAAAATGGAGAAGCCTGGTTTGTAACCCAAAGCCTCCACTTCTTTACGAATGATATTAAGACCCAAATTATGGAAGGTTGACACGGTTAGTCCACGAGCTTCTTTGCCCGTCATCAAGCTACTTACCCGTTCTTTCATTTCACGGGCCGATTTATTGGTAAAGGTAAGGGCGATAATCTGATGCCCTTTGAGGCCACACTCAGCTATTAAATAGGCAATTTTTTGGGTGATTACACTGGTTTTACCTGAGCCAGCACCGGCTAGTACAAGGACTGGGCCAGTAATGGCCTCTAGGGCTTCTTGTTGGCGTGGATTAAGGCGGCTCACAAAATAATAACTCAGAGTAAAAGGCAAAAAATCAGCTGAGCATTATAGGGGTTTTTTACTTTTGATGCGCCTTAATTGGTGGTCAAATGTGGTGGTAATTGATGCTTATTTTATTAGCACTGTGCCCTAAGCTTGCTCTATTTCCATGCTCAGGACATCCAATCTGCGATAACTTAGGGCCTCGAGTAAATGGTTTTTATGGATCGTGTTGGTATGGTCTAAGTCGGCAATAGTGCGCGCCACTCTGAGCACTTTATGGATGCCTCGGGGAGATAAGTGCAGTCTTGATATGGCGTTTTTTAGCAACTTATCATCAACAGACTTAAGTTTTGTACACGCCTCCAATTCGGCCCATGGCAAATCACCATTAAGTAGCCCGCTCCTTGCTAGCTGTCTTACTTGGGCCTTTACCACCCAACGTTTTGCTGTTTGTGTATCTAATCCTTTTTTTGGCATTAATAGAACTTCAGGCGAAGGTCTTTGCACTGCCACTTGCAAGTCAATTCGATCAAGCAAGGGCCCTGATAGGCGCTGCAGGTAATTAGCCACCTTAGTGGGCGTGCAGCGACAGGCTTTGTGCTCATCTCCATAATAGCCACAAGGGCAGGGATTAGTCGCTGCAACCAAACGGAATTGGGCTGGTAATATACTCTGATAGGCTGCCCTTGATAGGTAAATGTGGCCACTTTCTAGGGGCTGTCTTAGGCTATCGAGCACATGCCGAGGGAATTCTGCCAGTTCGTCTAAAAATAAGACACCATGATGCGCCTGACTGATTTCGCCGGCTCTTGGCACTCGCCCTCCACCCACTAAAGACACCGCAGAGGCGCTGTGATGGGGCGCTCGCCAAGGAGCCTGGCGCCACGTATCAGGATTAAACAAGCCAAGACTCGAATTAATGGCCCCAAGTTCTAGGGCCTGTTTTTCTGTAAGGGGGGCAAGTAGTGCATGCAACCGCTGCGCAAGCATGGTTTTACCCGTACCCGGAGGACCACACATGAGCAAGTTATGATTGCCGGCAGCTGCAATAACCAAGGCGCGTTTAGCCTGTTCCTGGCCACGTACGTCTGCCAACTCTGCGCTCGGATAAGACGCAACCCCCGTCGCTGGACATAGAGGCTGTGTTTGTTTTTCTGGGTCATGTAACCATTGGCTGAGTTGATTTAAATGACTTGGACAAATGACGCGACTGGAGTTTGGCATCATGGCTTCTGCCGCGTTAGCAGGAGCCACAACCATAGTTCGTTGGCTGGCTTGACAGGCCACAGCAGCACTCAAAATGGCAGGGCAACACCTAAGCTCAGAACTGAGAGCTAATTCAGCCACAAACTCATAGGCCTTTACTTCATCTACGGGCAGTTGCCCACTCGCGGCCAACAATCCAATGGCGATGGCCAAGTCAAAGCGGGCGCCTTCTTTTGGCAGGTCTGCTGGGGCCAAATTAATAGTGATGCGCTTCGCAGGAAACTCGAAGCCGGCATTGATAATCGCGCTGCGCACCCGGTCTTTGCTTTCCTTGACCGCAGTTTCAGGCAACCCCACAATAGTTAGTGCAGGTAAGCCACTACTCAGGTGGGTTTCCACACTCACTAAAGGGGCTTCAATGCCCACGTAAGCGCGGCTATATGTGATCGCGTAAGACATGGCCTTTCCTTGGCAGTGGGGATTAGACCTTAAGTCTAGCAGGCCAATCTTAAGCCGCACTCAAGCTTATAGCGATACGCCCCATTTCGGTGCGTAGCGCATAGCCATCGCGCTACTTTAGGGCTTGGCACACGCTATTATCACCAATTTAGTGGATATTTAGGTGTTTTTAGGCCAATAAAGTTGGCACAATCCCTGCAACCCCCTATGCTAGACAATATGTCATTTATTAACTTTTAGTGTAAAGGAATCCCCCAATGAAATTGGTTANTGCAATCATTAAACCGTTTAAATTAGACGACGTACGCGAAGCTCTTTCGGACATGGGCGTACAAGGCGTCACNGTTACTGAAGTNAAAGGCTTTGGCCGTCAAAANGGTCATACTGAACTCTACCGTGGAGCAGAATATGTNGTTGATTTTTTACCTAAGGTAAAAATTGANGCTGCAGTTGACGACGGTATGGTNGATCAGGTCATTGAGGCCATTAGNAACNCTGCCAATACTGGGAAAATTGGAGATGGCAAAATTTTTGTAGTCAACCTTGAGCAAGCNATTCGTATTCGTACNGGTGAAACAGGATCCGAGGCCNTNTAAAAGCCTTATATTTATTAGATTTGAGTTAATAAACCCGCATTTTGGTCACTATTTGAAACTAAAAAGGGCCTAGGGTTTATNGAGAGCCAATTTTCTTGTATATTGTGTGGATAAACATTAGAAGAATCAANAGGTTCTTTTAAAATTAGCGTTGGTTNGNTTGCAGATCTGCTTTCGACTAGACGCAATATCATCAAAAGTTGGCATTGAACATGAAATACGCCGGTTTCCGTGGGCAATTTATCTTTGGCTTTGCCGCTTGTGCGGTGATTTTAGGAATCGGTTTATACATGGAGTTTGTTATGGGTCTAGACCCATGCATGCTCTGTATGGGTCAGCGTTTTGTTTATCTAGGCATGGCCTTTATATTCATGCTCGCCGCTTTACACAANCCCTATTTTGGCGGCCATAGGCGCTATGGTTTTTTACTCTTCCTACTCAGTTTACTNGGTTTGGGGGCTGCTGGAAGGCAATTGTACCTACAAAGCTTACCCGCAGACTTAGTGCCTGCTTGTGGCCCCAGCTTTAGTTATATGGTTGATGCCTTTCCTTTGGTTGAGGTGATTATCACCATGTTTAAAGGCTCAGGTTCATGTGCAGAAATACAGTGGACTTTCTTAAGCCTATCGATTGCTGGTTGGAGCTTTGTGCTGTTTAGTTTTTTAGCTCTTTACTGCCTTCGGTTGTCATTGGTGCGCACCAAAATGATTTTGGTTTAAAGCCACCAAGCGATCCCCTGAAGCACCACAGCTGCCATCACCCCGGCGATCACATCATCTAACATGATGCCGAATCCACCGGTGATTTTTTTGTCAATCCAACTTATTGGCCATGGTTTGATAATATCGAAAAAACGAAACAACACAAACCCCACCACCACCCATACCCATCCCACTGGGGCCGCGAACATGGTAATCCAAAAACCGACAAACTCATCCCACACAATACTGCCATGGTCATGCACGCCAAGGTCTCTTGCTGTTTGCCCACAGATATAGATACCCATCACACTAGTCACTAGTAGCATCAGTAAATAATGCTCAGGTGAAAGTTGGGATAATGGCCAGTAAATTAACACGGCCGCCAAAGTACCCCAAGTACCTGGGGCTTTGGGTGCAGCACCGCTGCCAAATCCAAATGCTAACAGATGGATTGGATTGAACCAATTGGGTTCGACTTTAACCGGCTTCATGGCATAACTCCTCAAAAGTGTTGATAGCCTTGACGAGCAGTAACCAAGCCCTTATCCTCGTTCCAAATGCGACAACCTAACTCAGCACTGGTGCGACCTATGGCGGTCAGTGGTAGGTTTTGAGACAGTGAATAGGCTTGTGCTACTGCCACTAAATGAGCAGGCAAAGTAAAACACAGTTCAAAATCTTCACCCCCACTAAGGGCAAAGTCTTGGGCCTGACTTGGTGATACATTAGCCAACAACGCAGCAGACAANGGCAGGTCTTGTAGTTGTATATCTGCACCACAACCACTGGCTGATAAGATATGGCCTAAATCCTGAATTAAGCCATCAGAGACGTCCAAACAAGCGCTGGCNTTGTGCCTTAACCATTGCCCAAGTTTTATACGNGGCGTGGGATTCCAATAGCGTTTACTCAGGGGGTGTGNGGTATCACCTTGTTGTATGATTTGCAGTCCTGCTGCTGAATCCCCCAAACTACCAGACACCATAATGACGTCGCCTATTTGAGCACCACTGCGGGTAATAGCCTCACCCNNAGGCACCAAACCCATCGCGTGAATGCTAATAGTTAATGGCCCACGNGTTGTGTCCCCACCGGCTAAACTGATCGCACANGCTTGAGCTTGCGTCGCTAACCCGTCACTAAAACAACTCACCCAAGCTGCATTTGCACTGGGCAGGGTCAAACATAGGTTAAACCACGCTGGCGTGGCACCCATGGCGGCTAAGTCACTCACACTGGCGGCTAAACAGCGTTGCGCAATTTGGTCAGCAGCCATGTCAGTTAAAAAATGCACATCCGCTACGAAGGTATCACTGCTTATCGATAACTGGTGTTTAGAGGGGACTTGGAGTAAAGCACAATCGTCACCTGGCCCAAGGGCCATCGCCGCACCNGGCCGAAGTTCAGGGCGATCAAAATAGCGCTTTATAAGATCAAATTCGCCCATGGCATTCACATACTTTAACTAGCGAGAGCTGGCATTTTGTTTTGCTGCAATTTCTACAGCGCGGTGGCTGAGTGCGATCTTGTCTAGGATGCCATTAACNTATTTGTGACCGTCAGTCGCACCAAATATTTTACCCAGCTCAATGCATTCATTAATCACCACCCGATAGGGTACTGACACTGAGTCACTTAGTTCATAAGCCCCCATGCGCAGTACGTTCAGTTCAATGGGGTCTAAATCACTGAGTTTGCGATCTAAATGCTGCTCGATCATGGTATCAAGGCTATCACTTTGCGCAGCAACACCGCGCAAAAGTTGTCCAAACATGCGCTTGTCTGCGTTTTTGAAGTCTTGGTCTACTAAAAATTCAGCCTGCACATCCACCGCACTGGCGCCACTCATGTGTATTTGATACAAGGCCTGTAAGGCTAGTTCCCTAGCTGCACGGCGACGGTCTGGACGAGCCTTATTTGTGCTCATTTATGCCTCTAGCTGTCGTAACAGGCTAACCATTTCAAGCGCCGACATAGCGGCTTCTTCACCTTTATTACCCGCTTTCGTGCCACTTCGCTCAATCGCTTGTTCTATCGAATTCACTGTTAATATGCCGTTGGCAACTGGTATGCCATGTTCTAGGCAGACTTTGGAGATCCCTGAGGAGGCTTCACCAGACACATATTCAAAATGAGGCGTGCCACCCCGAATGACTGCACCAAGGGTAATAATGGCATCATCTTTGCCTTGTTGAGCAATTTTTTGTGCGACCAAGGGGATCTCAAAAGCACCAGGCACTCGCACTACACGGATTTTATCCGCATCAACGCCATGACGTTTAAGAGTGTCTAGGGCTCCTTCAACTAAGCTTTCTACTACAAACGAATTAAAACGGCCAACAACAAGAGTGTAGTGACCATTGGCGTCATTAAAACGGCCTTCAATGTGAGTTACAGACATATATATTCCTTGCAATTACCATGCTGTTTCCACTTAGTGGTTACAGTCAATGTACTCTTCTATTTCTAAATCAAAACCTGAAATGGCATTGAATTTCATTTCTTGGCTGAGTAAACGCATCTTGCCTACACCTAAGTCGCGCAAAATTTGTGACCCAGTCCCTACATTTAGATATGCCCCAGAGCCATCTGTATTGAACTGACGCGGGACAGACGTTTCAAAAAAGGCATCAATACTGCCTCGAAGATTACGATCATCCGTTTGACCCAACAATACTAATACGCCTTGGCCCTCTCTAGCAATTCGCTCTAGCGATGAATCNATAGTCCATTTAGGCAAAGAGGGCACTGCACCCACTAGATCTCGCAATACATCCGCCATGTGCACTCGCACAATGGTGGAGTCCTGAGGCTTAATGTTGCCCATGGTGAGTGCGACATGGGTGCCACCATAAATGCTGTCTTCATAAGTGTGTAAGGTAAACTCGCCATGGCGCGTGGGCAACGGGTGCGAGCTCACTTTCGTGACCGTCTTTTCATTGAGGTTACGAAAGTGGATTAAATCCGCAATAGTCCCAATTTTTAAATCGTGTTCAGCGGCAAATGTCATAAGGTCATCACGCCGCGCCATGGTACCGTCGTCATTCATAATTTCGACGATGGCTGCGGCCGGGCTATAGCCTGCAAGACGGGCCAAATCACAGCCCGCTTCCGTATGGCCAGCACGAGTTAACACCCCACCTTCTTTTGCCATTAACGGAAATACGTGACCCGGTTGCACGATGTCTTCTGGCTTAACACTGCTAGCTACAGCGGTGCGAATCGTATAAGCGCGATCGGCAGCAGAAATACCCGTCGTCACACCTTTAGCNGCTTCAATCGACACTGTAAAGTTAGTCTCATAAGCGGTGCCATTACTTTTTACCATCAAAGGTAAATCCAGCTTTGCGCAATGTTCTCGAGACAAGGTGAGGCATATTAGGCCTCGGGCNTGCTTGGCCATAAAATTAATGTCTTCTGGTCGCACTTGCTCCGCAACCATCACCAGATCACCTTCATTTTCACGATCTTCATCATCCATAAGGATGATCATTTTTCCTTNTCGGAGGTCTTCGATAAGTTCGACGGAGGTGTTCATGTTCATGCGCTAACCCATGCTTAGTTTCATGNCCAGAACAAGAGGTTATTGAGCAGGCCAACGAGCGGGCCATTGTGCCAGATTTCCTGAGCAGTGGCTAGTTATCAGGGCGTTTTGGGGTAGCATCGATACGCCAATCGTTACCCACTTGTGAGATACCTTTAATATCGACATCAACAGCCTGCGCCATTGTGTCCAAGGGTAGATTAAATAAAGCTTTAGCCTGACTGCCCAACAACTTGGGCGCCATATACACCACTAAATGATGGGTTAGACCGGCCTTTAAGAAAGCCCCACTTAATCCTGCACCAGCCTCTACCAGCACCTGATTGCACTGACGTTGGCCCAATATAGTCAGTACTGAGGATAAATCAACTTTACCCTGGTCATCTGCAGCACAGACCACTAGCTCCACGCCCATGTCGATCAAAGCCNGGTGCCGCTGCAGGTCGGCCACACAAGTCATGACTAATACTGAACCAAGCTGCTGCAAAATTTTAGCCGAGGTGGGCAAACGCAACTGGCTATCCAGCACGACACGCAAAGGTTGTTTGATCAACTCAATCGTGGCCTCAGCCACCCCCGCTAAAGTCAGTTCATCAGCCCGCACATTCATGCTTGGATTATCTCGCAATANAGACCCAATGCCAGTAATTACTGCACAACTTTGGGCCCGCAATAGATGCACCTGAGCCCTTGCTTCAGGTCCAGTAATCCATTGGCTTTCACCAGATTCCATCGCTGTTCGACCATCCAAACTCATCGCCAATTTATTGATCACGTAGGGTTTATTAGTTTTCATACGTTGCAAAAACCCACGATTAGATCGCTTACATTCTGCCTCCATAATTGGTCCAATAACCTCAATTTTTGCCGTCCTTAGTTGGCTTAGACCCTGCCCTGCAACTAAAGGGTTAGGGTCTTGGCANCCGTACACCAAAGCACTTACACCCGCCTCTATGAGGGCTAAGCTACATGGGGGGGTGCGCCCATAATGGCCACAAGGCTCTAGGGTGACATACGCAATAGCTCCCTTGGCTAAATCACCAGCAGCTTGGATGGCCATCACTTCGGCATGAGGGCCACCTACCTGTTGGGTATATCCGGTTCCTACGACCTGGTTGTTTTTAACTAACACACATCCAACGGCTGGATTAGGCCGCGCAATCAGCTGTCCAAAACTGGCTTGCTTTAAAGCTAATGTCATAAATTCATGGTGCATGGATTGAATCGCCATTAGCTACCCTGGTGCTCTTGTTCTAAGCGCTCAATTTCTGCGCGAAACTCATTAAGGTCTTTAAAACTACGATACACAGAGGCAAAGCGCACATATGCCACTTCGTCTAACTGGCGCAATTGTGCCATGACCGCCTCACCCACCAACTGAGTGCCTACCTCGCGCTCTCCACTAGCACGCAAAGAGTGTTTAATACGATTTAGGCTGGCTTCAATAGCTTCAATACTAACGGGGCGCTTTTCTAGGGATCTTAAGATGCCAGCACGTAATTTGTCTTCATCAAAAGGCTGGCGGGTGCCATCTTGCTTAACCACTCTGGGCATCAATAGTTCGGCCACTTCAAAGGTCGTAAAGCGCTCGTTGCAGGTTAAGCATTCGCGTCTACGACGAATTTGTTCACCTTCGCTAACTAGTCGCGAGTCGATTACTTTGGTTTCAGGATGAGTACAAAAGGGGCAATACATAGATGTCTCAGTGAATCTTAAAGGAGGCTATTTAAAGAACACATTATAGCCTTAATATTTACTTCTGGGCCAGTTAGCCGGTNGCAGCACAGAGGTAGGGTATTTAGTGGATTTATAGCCAAGAACTGCTATTCTGGCGCCCTTGTCTAGTTTAAAGGAATAACATGAGCAATTTACCGATTGCCGAACTGGCTGCCCTAGCCGCNGCAGTATGCTGGACTTTTACCGCTATTTTAGCGGCCCCCGGGGTTCACCACTTTGGAGCGGTGGCCTTCAATCGCTATAGAGTCGTCTTTGCTGGGACCGTGCTGATTNTCATCACCAGCATTATGGGCTTATGGTCAAGCGTCCCTAACAACGCCATGCTCGCCCTAATTGGCTCTAGCTTAGTAGGCATTGTGATTGGTGATACAGCGCTCATGCAAGCTTTAAAGCGCATCGGACCCCGGCGCAATTCTGTGCTATTTGCGACCAGTGCGCCAATGGCTGCTGGCATGGGCTTTATCTGGTTGGGTGAAACCCTTAGCACAAATCTATTAATTGGCTGTGGCTTAATTCTACTGGGCGTTGTGAATGCTGTTTGGTGGGGTCGCAAAAACGAAGGCCAGCATCGCTTAGAAAAAGTGAGTGGTCATTTGGGTTGGGGGATTTTAATTGGACTGACGGCGGCGTTTGGCCAAGCAGCAGGCGCTGTATTGGCCAAACCTGTACTCTTAGCTGGTGCTGACCCTATTGCAGCGTCCGCCATTAGAGTCGGCTTTGCTGCCGTCGTATTATTGCTTGTACGGGCTTTGCCGTTTGCCTGGGCCAAAGCCAATGCAGCACCGACACCTGCATTCGTGTGGCGCACTATGAGCAGTGCGACCTTAGGATTGGTNTTGGGTATGACTTTGTTGGTTTATGCTTTAGGTCGAGGTGAAGTCGGCATAGTGATGACCTTATCAGCCATCACACCCGTGATTATTTTGCCTGTGGTTTGGTTCATTACCGGACAGCGACCCAGTCGTGGTGCTTGGCTAGGCGCAGCCTTGGTGGTGGTCGGCAGCAGTGTGATCTTCTTAAACAGTTAAACCCTTGGTAATGCGCCCAGTTACTGGGCCAAATAGGCTGCCAGAAAATCGTCAAAGGGTTCAGTTTGCTCAGCCTCAATACGCTGTTGATGAGCAATAGATGCAGTGACTTGCTCACTTAACTCTTGTTGGCGATGAGAGCTTAGACTCTGTTCTAAGTGATAAGCTTGATGCTGCTGCGCCAACTTAAAGGATAGGGCTTGATGTGACAAGTTGCCATTCACCATGGCCTCTAAAACTTGCGCAGACGGTGTCAACGATGAGTCTTTTAGGCGCGCTTCCATNGCNTCAATAGCCTCTAATACCTCTGTTTTATCNGGCATTACGTCAACCACTAAGCGCAGCTTAGAAATCATCTCAAAGCCCAGCGACTGCAAACTCTTAGGCCCACTGCAAGTTCCAAGCATCAATCCAGGTTTGCGCCCTTGGCGCACGACAACGGCTTGATTGGTTTTAATTAAATCGCATTCTTGGTCGCTAATTTCTGGACTTTGATCAAACAAACACCAGCACAAAAAGACATTAATAAACTGACTTTGTTGTGCATCAATGCCGAGTGGCAAAAAGGGATTGAGATCTATGTTTCTGACTTCTACGTACTCTACACCAGATTCTTTAAGCGCATGGACCGGCTTTTGACCGGCGCGAGCTACTCGTTTAGGGCGGATATCACTATAATATTCGTTCTCAATTTGGAGTAAGTTAGCATTGAGTTGACGATAAGCTCCATCTACTTTTACGCCTATGTTCTCGTACTGAGATAGGGGCGTAGAAATAGCATGTTCCAGGGACTTAGCATAGGTATCTAAGTGGTTAAAACACAAATTCAATACTGACTGAGCTTTATTATTATAGCCCAAGTCACTCATGCGCAAAGAAGTGGCGTAAGGTCCAATTAAGCATCCATCAGGGCCTTCCTCTAAGTCTATCTCACGGCCTTTAACAAAACTTGAATCTAAGGCTGGTGAGGCTCCAAATAGATATAATAAAATCCACGAGTGACGCCTAAAATTACGGATCAAACCAAAATATTGGCTGGAGCGAAAGTCACGCAAGGTCTGTTCATTATTAAGCAGTTGTTGATACGCTGGCCAAAAATGATCTTGCGGCGAGAAATTAAAGTGCAGGCCTGCAATAGACTGCATCGTTTTACCATAGCGCCACGCCAAACCAACGCGGTAAGTGTGTTTCAGCTTACCTGTATTGGAGCTCCCAAAGTCTGCAATACGGATATCATCCTCACCATCAAGGTAACAGGGCATGCTAGCAGGCCAAACATACTCACCCAACCCCTGCAACTTACTGGCACTGTAACTATGCAATTGCTGCATAAAATCTAGGGCAGCAGTAGGGCTTTGGAACACAGGAGTAATGTATTCCAAAAGTGCTTCTGAATAGTCTGTGGTAATGCTGCCATGGGTTAAGCTTGATCCAAGGGATAGTGGGTGGTCCTTATGGCTCACACGGCCACTCAGGTCTACCCTTAAGCCTTCTTTTTCAATTCCACACTGCAAACTCTTCAAGGTTATGGCGACAGGTGATTGTTTCACCTGCTGAAGGTGTTGTTGTAAATAAGCGGGCATCTGGTGCTCCAAATAGTGTTAAATAGCCAACGACTAAGGACATAAAAAGCTTAGTCTAGCTGGGCGTCAAATTCTGTTTTAGTTTGCTTTTTTTAAGCGTGACTGAGCTTCCTTTAGCTTTTGCGCCATACTACCCAGCAATTGTTGCGATTGCGCTGGAGCAGCGCGAGCAGGTTCCTGCGGTGCCACATTGACATTGGGGCGAGGCTTGTGAACCTTAGGCTGATCATCTTGGGTTGGCAACTCATCACTTAAGCGCATAGAGAGTCCAATACGTTTGCGCGGCACATCGATTTGCATTACCTTCACTTTGACAATGTCCCCAGCCTTTACGATGTCATGAGGATCTTTAACATACTGGTGTGCTAAAGCCGAGATATGGACCAAACCATCTTGGTGAACCCCAAGGTCGACAAAGGCACCAAAATTAGTCACATTGCTCACAGTGCCTTCCATGATAGAGCCTAGAATTAACTGCTTAATACTTTCCACACCCTCTGTAAGCTTAGCCATACGAAATTCTGGCCTTGGGTCACGCCCAGGCTTTTGCAGCTCACTCAACAAATCTTTGAGAGTGTGCTCACCCACGCCTTGATCNTGCATTTGTNTAACCTGGATCTGTTGCAGTTGATCACTCCCCATAAGGTCAGACACNGTGAGTTTNAGCTGCCCAGCCAATTGGTCAACTAAAGCATAGGCTTCTGGATGAACAGAGGTGCCATCTAGAGGGTTATCACCACCACGGATGCGTAAAAACCCAGCACATTGCTCAAACGCCTTATCGCCCAGCCGACTGACTTTAAGCAACTGCTTACGATTATTAAAGGCCCCATTGATATCACGATAGATCACAATATTCTCTGCCATGGTTTTATTCAGGCCTGCCACACGCTCTAATAACGGCGCCGATGCAGTATTAAGATCAACGCCCACATTATTGACACAATCTTCAACCACATTATCCAGTTTTCGGATCAACTGCACTTGACTGACGTCATGCTGATATTGGCCTACACCAATCGCCTTAGGTTCAATTTTAACTAATTCTGCTAATGGGTCTTGTAGCCGCCTCGCAATCGAGACCGCTCCTCGATAACTCACGTCCAAATCTGGAAATTCTGCCGCAGCAAGGGCCGATGCAGAATAGATTGACGCCCCCGCTTCACTAACAATAATTCGTTGGGGAGCCTGAGTTTTTAGGCTTGCTTGAACTTCCTTAACCAGCTTATCAGTCTCGCGCGAGCCCGTTCCATTACCAATAGCCACGAGCTGTATTTGATAAGTTTGGCACCACTTTACCAAAAGGGCTGACGCAGCCTGCCATTTATTATGGGGCACATGGGGGAAAATAGTTTCGGTGGTCAGCAATTTCCCTGTGGCATCTACCACCACTGCCTTGACGCCAGTACGTAGGCCTGGGTCTAAACCAAGGGTCACCTTATCACCGGCTGGAGCGGCCAATAATAAGTCTTTTAAGTTATTGGCAAAAACCCCTATGGCGCTGTCTTCTGATGCCTCTCTAACACGGCTAATAAGTGCCGTTTCTAACTGACTGGCAAGCTTCACGCGCCAGGTCCAACGCACCACTTCGTTGAGCCACTTATCTGCGGCTCGGCCTTCNTCCTTAATATTCCAATAAGATGCCACCCTTGACTCATAAGGCAAGTGTTCATGTTTAGACCACAGTATACTGGCCTGCAAAATGCCTTCGTTACGGCCCCTTAATATAGCTAAAGCCCGGTGGGAGGGAATCGTCTTTAGCGCTTCTTGAAACTCAAAGTAATCTTGGAACTTGACCCCCACTTGCTCTTTGCCATCAACTACTTGGGNTTGCCATTGCGCATCTTGCCAACCAAGGTGACGCAATTCTGCGAGTAGGTCTGCAGCTAAACTAAAACGTTCCATGAGTATTTGCTTAGCACCGTCTAAGGCGTCTTTTATATGGGTGATTTGAAGGTCAATATTAAGATAAGTCTCTGCAACTTGTTCTGGGTCTAGGGTGGGGTCTTTGAGCAGAGCATCCGCTAGTGGCTGCAAGCCTGCCTCTATGGCAATTTGAGCCTTAGTTCGGCGCTTCGTTTTAAACGGCAAGTATAGGTCTTCTAATCGTGTTTTACTGTCAGCNGCATCAATGCGTTTAGCTAATTCTGGGGTTAGTTTTTCTTGTTTATCAATGCTGTCCAAAATAGTTTTTTTGCGAGCGTTAAGCTCACGCAGGTAACCAAGACGCTCTTCTAAAGCGCGTAATTGAGTATCATCCAGTACACCCGTCACTTCTTTGCGATAGCGGGCGATAAAGGGCACTGTTGAGCCTTCATCTAACAATGTAACTGCAGCATCTACTTGCCATCTTTGAACCGCAAGTTCGGTAGCAATTTGTTGATTTATCACGAACTAAGCATCCTTCTTATCTCAAAAACTCAACTCAATATAATGGGGGCGCACGGCAGTTTTTAAAGGCGCCTTTGATCAAGCCAAAAAAAGGGCCTCTAGCGGCCCTTTTAATTATTGTTAATCTTTGCTTCAGATTATTTAACTGGGCTGTGGACCTGCATTAACGATGGCTTCTGAGACACTAAAACGTTTAAAATTTTCATTAAATTTGCCAATTAGATTGGCAGCCTCTGTGTCGTATGCATCCTGATCTTGCCAAGTGTTACGAGGGTTGAGCAGAGCACTGTCTACGCCCTCAAGGGTCGTTGGCACATCAACATTGAGTCCCGCTAAGTGTTGGGTTGCAGCTTCAGCAATATTGCCACTTTGGATGGCCGCAATAATGGCACGGGTAGTTGGAATACTGAAGCGTTTACCGGTGCCGTATGAACCTCCCGTCCAACCCGTATTAACCAAATACACTTTGCTACCAAAAGACTCAATGCGCTTCATCAAAAGCTCCGCATAAACGCCTGCTGGACGAGGAAAGAAGGGGGCGCCAAAACAAGTAGAGAAGGTCGAGCGGATGGCTGCGCTAGAACCCATTTCTGTGGAGCCAACCAAAGCAGTGTAACCACTTAGAAAGTGATATGCTGCAGCTTCTTTAGTCAAGATNGATACGGGAGGTAACACACCGGTCAAGTCACAGGTTAAAAATATGATGGCCTCTGGCTCACCCGCTAAATTCTTTTGCGTACGTTTTTCAATATGCTCTAAGGGATAGGCACACCGTCCATTTTCTGTGATGTCCGTATTATCATAATCAGCTTGTTTACTGTCATCATCTAACCATACGTTCTCGACGATGGCGCCAAATCTGATTGCATCCCAAATGATGGGCTCGTTCTTTTTACTGAGGTTAATGGTTTTAGCGTAACAACCACCTTCAATATTAAACACCACACCTTCGCCCCATCCATGCTCATCATCACCAATTAAATAGCGCTCTGGGTCTGCAGAAAGGGTAGTTTTACCGGTACCAGACAAACCAAAAAATAAAGTGGTTTTGCCATCATCGCCTACATTGGCAGAGCAATGCATGGGCAATACTTCATGTGCTGGTAGGAGGAAGTTTTGCACGGAGAACATGGCTTTTTTCATTTCTCCCGCGTAGCGCATGCCTGCTAATAATACCTTCTGCTGGGCAAAGTTAATCATCACACAGCCATCACTATTAGTGCCATCTCGCTCTGGCTGACACTCAAAATTAGCTACATTAAGAATTTGCCACTCGCTTTTACCTGCAGTATTGTAGTTTTGTGGCACGATAAATAAGTTTTGGCCAAACAAGTTTTGCCATGCGGTTTGGGTCGTCATACGAATAGGAATGTAGTGATTGTGATCTGCGCCCACATGGACATTGGCCACATACTTGTCTTGGCCAGTTAAAGAGGCTGTGACACGGTCCCATAAAGCCGCAAATATTTCTGGTGTTACCGGACGATTTACGGCGCCCCATTCAATTTGGTCAGCAGTGCTGGGTTCTTGAACGACAAACCGATCTAGCGGAGAACGTCCAGTGCGGGCACCCGTGATAACGTTTAGAGCGCCAGTATTGGCTAGAGTGCCTTCGCCGTTGGCGATAGCTTTTTGGATTAAACTCGCAGGAGAGAGTTGCGTAAAGGTGGTTCCAGTATCAGTAGCTGCAGATGCGTTCATGTATCAATACCTATGATTTACTTAGGTTTTTAGGATCTTCTAAATAACCTAAGTGGGAGTATGTCAATCCGACGATAAAAATGAGGCTGGATTATGTCAGAAAAGCCCCATAAAAGCCAAAATAAAGCCCATCAATTATACTAATAGTACAGCCGTTTGAGCGACCTAAAAATTGGCCTTTAGGTGGGCCAACCAGCAGTTACTCAATGCAATGCTGATTCAACTTTAGCCGGCAAGACATCCTGCTCCAGCAAAAGGTGGCAGTCCACTTTATCAAATGCATACTGAGTGTTGCAAAAGTGGCAATCAATAATAATGGCTTTTTGCTCTGCTAAAATTTCATTAACTGTTGTTGCACCTAATCCTACAATTGCCGCGCCACAGCGTTCACGACTGCAGTCACACTGCTGCAAAATAGGTCGTGGGGCAAATACTTGCACTTGATGCTCGTGAAATAGCCGATATAAGACTTGCTCTGCAGGCAACTGTGCAAGCTCATGCTGCGTCAGAGAAGCAGCTAAAGCGTGGACCAATTCCCAGTCTAAGTCAGCTTGATCTTCTTGAACTGTGGTTTGGGGCAATCTTTGCAGCATCAGCCCTGCAGCGCCTGCCTCTGTACTGACCAATTGAATATGGGTAGGCAATTGTTCTGATTGGTAAAAATAACTTTCAATGCACTCTGCAAGAGTCCCTTGATCCGCCATCACTATGCCTTGATACCGCTGTCCTTGGTCAGGCTCAATAGTGATAATCAAACGTCCATCAGCCACCAGTTCAGCAAAGCTTGCGTCTGCACCCACGACGCCATCAACTTGCGCCATACCTTTGACTCTAAAGGGTTGCTCTGGATCGTTACTCAACTGTCGGCACTCTGCCATGACCCATTTTATTGGCCCAGACCCCCGAATTTGTACGCTTAAATGACCGCGTAATTTAAGGTTGGCACTGAGCAGGCAAGCAACAATCAGCATTTCTGTTAATAAACGGGCTACAGGGGCGGGATAATCTTGCTCATCTAACAAAGCCTTTACGCCTTGGTCAAGCCGCAAATGGACACCACGTATGTCCATATCAGTGAACATGAAGCCTTGCATTTCATCATTGGTCATAAAAATCATCTGTCTCGAAAAAAAATAGATAGCGGCTAATTGTAGACTACAACTGCTGCTGCTCAAAACGCTGCTGGTCCCGGCGCTGTTTTTTGGTCGGTTTGCCATCAGAAACAGAGCCTTGTCCCATAGCTTTGCGGCTGGCGGCAAGATCTGCACGTGCTTTTTCACTGGTGGCAGTTTCGGTGTATAACAGAGCGGCTTCTGGGGCACCTCTTCGGTTTCCAGCAATGGCTTGGACCTCAATTATTTTTTCATCAAAGCCTTGGCGTATGGATATTTTCGCACCCACTTCAACCACTCGACTGCACTTAGCTTTGGCACCTTGATAATGCACCTTGCCACCCTCGACCGCTTGTTTGGCAAGGGCTCTGGTTCGATAGAATCGAGCCGCCCACAACCACTTGTCGAGCCGAACCTTTTCATCCACATTTTTTTCAACTTTGCTGCCCATGTTCGATTCCTTTAAATTTCTAAAATCATGGCATAAACTGCCTGCCCTGTGGGTTGAATTATGCTAAGGTCACCCGCATATTTTCAGTTGTACCATATCATTATATAGGACTCACTATGAGCGAAGTAAAGCACTGTCAGTTACTAATTTTAGGCTCTGGCCCTGCCGGCTATACTGCAGCTGTCTATGCAGCGCGCGCCAACCTTAACCCCGTGTTAATTACGGGTATGCAAATGGGTGGACAGTTAACCACAACCACAGAAGTAGATAACTGGCCTGGAGATGTAGAAGGGCTGCAAGGGCCCGCTTTAATGGAGCGCATGAAAGCCCATGCCGAGCGGTTTGAAACGGAAATTATTTTTGATCAAATTGATTCTGTAAATTTGAAGCAACGCCCATTCCAACTATCAGGTCAAGGCACCCAGTATACCTGCGATGCTCTTATTATCTGTACTGGAGCAAGCGCCCGTTATCTGGGTTTAGATAGCGAAACTGCCTACCAAGGCAGAGGGGTTTCAGCTTGCGCCACTTGTGATGGCTTTTTTTATCGTAACAAAAAAGTGGCGGTCATTGGTGGTGGTAATACCGCAGTTGAAGAAGCACTTTACCTTAGCAACATTGCAGCAGAAGTCACTGTCGTGCATCGCCGTGGAAAATTCCGCAGTGAAAAAATCCTAGCTGATCGCCTCATGGANAAAGTAGAAAATGGCAACATGAAGGTCGAATGGCATCATAATCTTGACGAAGTGTTGGGTGATGACATGGGCGTCAATGGCATGCGCATTAAGAGTAGCGAAGACGGCAGCACCAAAGACCTTGATGTCGATGGTGTATTTATCGCAATCGGCCACTCGCCCAATACGGGGCTGTTTGAAGGCCAGTTAGACATGGAAGGTGGCTACATTACTGTACAAAGCGGNACGCAAGGTAATGCCACTCAAACCAGTATTGAAGGCGTTTTTGCTGCCGGTGATGTAATGGACCATATCTATCGCCAAGCCATCACTTCTGCAGGCACTGGATGCATGGCAGCTCTAGATGCAGAACGCTACTTAGACGAACTATAGCTTTTTATCGCAAACAACTAGAACTGGTCATTGTATTAACTGTACAATGACCGCCATTACCCTTGTGTCTAGAGCCTATCTAGAGACAAAACCTTAATACAATAACTTAAATGAGAGGCGCACCATGGACTTAATAGGATTTCTATTTCGCTGGTCACACGTTTTATTTGGCATCACCTGGATCGGTATGCTCTATTATTTCAACTTTATCCAAGGTGGCTATTTCAAACAAGCCAGCGCCGAAGGTCTAGCCGATGCTAAGGCCAAACTCGCACCGAGTGCTTTATGGTGGTTCCGTTGGGGCGCTATGGGTACATTTATAACGGGTCTTGCGCTTTTAGGTAAACTAGCCATTGGACTCAATAACTACATTATTGTGGGCGNTGTNTTTGGTACCATTATGTTTTTAAACGTNTGGTTGATCATTTGGCCAAACCAAAAGATCGCTCTTGGTATGGCTGAAGGTGATGCACCTGCAGCGGGTGCTAAGGCTTTATTGGCTTCACGCCACAACGTGCTCTACTCAGCACCAATGGCATTCTGTATGCTTGCCTCTGGGCACCCNGACCCTTCCTTAGGTTGGAGCCTGTATAGCAGCATGAGCAATTCCTTGATCGTGATGTTGGTCATTATTGCTGCTTTGCAAGCCAATGCAATGTTTGGCAAGCAAGGTCCATTGACCACCGTTAAGGGTGTCATACACGCTTCTTTAGGCTTGACTGCGGTTATGGTTTTGGTCTTTAACTACGTTTAAACGTTAGTTAAGTAGCAGACAAAAAAAACCCCAGCTCGCTGGGGTTTTTTTATGGTGGTAACACCAAATTAGAAGTGCCCATCCTAGGCACGCATACATCCTGTTGACTTCCTGTCCTTCCGTGTCGGTCCTGCATAGCAAGCTATGTGACTAACCACTCTCCTTGAGGTGTTAGATTACGCTAAACACCATGCAGAACATATAGGAAAATTTCGTATTTTTCCGCTTTTCTTTGATTACTTTAACCCTATAATTGTCAACGCATAGGGCTTCAGACTTACTGACCTATTTTAATCAGTTCAACTTCAAAAATGAGCGCATCATTGGGTCCAATCATTTGCCCAGCACCTTGAGTGCCATAAGCTAAATCAGGGTGAATAAAGAATTTAAACTTAGATCCAACACTCATCAATTGAACACCCTCTGTCCAACCAGCAATCACGCCATTGAGTGGAAATTGCGCAGGCTCACCACGCTCAACTGAGCTGTCAAAGACACGGCCATCCATAGTCGTGCCATGGTAATGCACAGTGACGGTATCTGTCGCAGTGGGCTTATCACCTTCTGCTGCAGTTAGAATTTGATATTGCAGGCCACTCGGCGTCACTTGAACACCATCATTTTCTGCATTCTCAGCCAAATAGGCTTCACTATTTGTTAATGCGCCTTCAAATTTTGAAGCGGCTATTTTGCGCTGGTAATCCTGCACAGCTGCCACAGCTTCTTTCTCGTTGACCAAGGTTTTTTGACCCAGGTAAGCGGCATTAAAACCCTCGACAAAAGCTTCAAGGTTTAAGTTGTCAAAGTCGTTTGCAAGCTGTCCTGCAACCAAGGTACCCAAGCTATAGCTTACGTTTTGTTCTGCGTTATTTAGGTCAATGTCTGCAGCAGCAGATGTGGCAGCAAGGCCAATAGCACTCGTAACGGCCAAACGGCTAATTAAAGTTTTCATAGTATTCCTTTGTGATTCCTTTGTGATACCTGTGTGATAATGCTAAACGTTATCATTCAGCGCGTTGCATAGGATATATAAGACTCCAAGCTGACGCAAAAGTATTTCCAATTGTTTACATTTGATTGTCTATTTTTAAGCTTATGCCTCGCCAAGCCTGTGGTATCATGCGCGGCCATGATTAAATTTGACAACATTACACTACA
>JGI24538J26636_10000143_pt1 | contig 21026 bp, 17 predicted proteins | sample SouAtlMetagenome_FD_26636 | JGI IMG/M metagenome (IMG submission 26636) | reverse complement strand
TGAGTCTTTTTCTGTAACTTCTGAAGATGGAAAATTTAAGCTTTCATTGTCCAAAAATCAAACCTATAACATGCAGGTGAGCTACATAGGGATGAAAACTTTTGAGCAGGAAATTTCTACCAAAGAACAAGACATCATAAAAGATTTTAACCTNAGTCTAGACAACAATCTAGATGCCGTAGAGCTTAGTTATGAAATGCCTGTTACCGTAAGAGGAGATACACTAATATACAATGCAGATTCCTTTACAAATGGATCTGAAAGAAAACTAGAAGATGTTCTAAAAAACTTACCCGGGGTAGAAATNAACGAAGACGGACAAATAGAAGTAGAAGGAAAAGTAGTNAATAAATTAATGGTTAATGGGAAAGATTTTTTTGATGGAGACACCAAGTTAGCCTCCAAAAANATCCCATCTAAAGCCGTAGACAAAATACAAGTACTACGTAATTACTCTGAGGTTGGACAATTAAGTGGCGTGACCAACAATCAAGATAACGTAGCTATTAATATAAAATTAAAAGAAGGAAAAGAAAATTTTTGGTTTGGTACGGTTACCGCTGGTGGAGGTGTTAGCGAAGATGAGCCGCTTTATCTTGCACAACCTAAACTCTTTTATTACAGCCCAAAGTTTAGTCTTAATTTTATTGGTGATCTCAACAATACAGGAGAAACAGCATTATCTAGAAGAGATATTAGAGGATTTGGAGGAGGCTTTAGAGCCCCTAGTAACACAAGTGGAACAAGTATTAATTTGGGAGACAACTCCTTAAACTTTTTAACAAACCAGAAGGATGCACTAGAGGTTAAAAATCAATTAGGAGCCACCAACTTTAGTTACTCTCCTAGCCAAGCGCTGGATATAACTGGGTTTGCAATTTTAAACAGCAACCGTGTTACTTCAAGAGAGATTAGTTTTGTACAATATACAGACAGCGATCTAGGAATCCCTGATGAGACCACACAGCAAACCAGTACACAACGCTCTGACCAAGGACTTTTAAAACTAAGCGCATCATTTCAGCCAAATTTTGAAAACCAATTAGAGTATGACGTTTTAGGGCGCATTTCTAAAGATGAGCAAAGACAAATAGAGGTCTCTTCTGTTGTTGGACCAACACAGCAAGTAGACCAGGTAAACCCTTACAGCATTACCCAAGGTTTAAAGTATTACTACACCCTTAATGAGAATAATATTTTTGCCTTAGAAGCGCAATATTTAAACAAGGACGAAGATCCTTTTTACAATGTTTTACTGGGTAATGACCCTACCAACAATGATCTAGCCCCAGAAGAGCAAGACGCTTATGACAGCACCGCTGCCGCTCTAGGGCTCAACCAAGGATTAAACAACTACAATATAAATCAAGACAGGCGTATAAAATCAAACCAGCTAGACGCCAAGCTAGATTATTACAACATTATAAACAACAAGAGTAACATAAACCTTACCCTTGGAAGTATTGTTAGCAGACAAGATTTTAACTCAAACATTTTCCAGTTTTTAGAAGACGGGGCGTTTTTTGAGCCAACACCAACCTTTAATCAAGCAAGGGCAACCAACGACACGCAGTATGATTTTAGTGATATGTATTTAGGGGTTCATTACCGCTTTAAAGCTGGTATGTTCACGATCACACCTGGGTTTTCTGTGCATGCTTACTCAAATAAAAACATACAGTTTGGAGAGCAGTACAGTGAAGATTTCTTTAGAATACTCCCAGATTTTGAAACCCGCATACAGCTCAAGAAAAGCGAAAGCTTGACCTTTAACTACAACATGAAAAACCAGTTTACAGACGTAACCAAACTGGCAGAGGGTATTATCTTAAACAGTTTTAATAACATTCAATACGGAAATCCAGAACTTCAAAATGCACTATCGCACAATTTAAGTTTGTTTTACAGAAGCTTCAATTTATTTAATTACACCAACGTGTTTGCTCGTATTGCCTATTCAAAAAACATAGACCAAATTAGAAGTTTAACAGATTTTGAAAATGTAATTAGAACCAGCACCTATTTTAATTCAGGTTTTGCAGATGAAACGGTTACGGCTTTTGGAAGAATGCAAAGAACCTTTGGAAAAATTAGAGGGAGTTTGAGTGTGAATTTAAATTACAGTAAAATTAATCAGTTCGTTCAAGGAAGACAATCTGTTAATGAAGGGTTTACTCAAAGCTATACTCCAAGTATACGTACCACCTTTAAAGTAGCTCCTAATGTAACGTTGCGCTATAGACATACCATAGCTCAAAATGATCAAGGAACAAGCTCCACTACCTTCACCACCAATGCACCCTCTATAGAATTTGATGCCTATATTAAAAAAGCATTTACTCTTAGGTCAGACTTTACTTACAATAGACTTAGTGATGATGTAGAAGAAATAAACTCATTTCAAACCTGGAACGCATCGCTGTCTTACAGAAAAGACAAAGATGCAAGACTTGAATATGAAGTGCGTGCCACAAACATTCTGGGTATAGATTCTCAAGTACAAAACAGCGCCAGTAATATTTCTGTATTTACTTCTGAGACTTTTATACAACCACGCTTTGTAACTTTTAGATTGGTGTATTCTCTGTAAATAAAACGCCATGAAAACACTATACATTGTAATTGGATCAATAGTTGTATTTTTTATTATAGCTCAGTTTTTTATCCATAGAAGTAGCACCAAAATTGAATTCTATCCTTATACCGTAGCCAAGCTCGTGGGAGAAATAGAAATTCGGGACTACCAGGCCAGGCTCTTCACAAACGTGCCCCTTTCAAATCAGGGCTATAAACAAAATGCGAGCAATGGGTTCTCTAAATTAGGCGGCTATATTTTTGGAGCCAATGAGCGTAACCAAAAAATTGCAATGACCTCACCCGTTAGCATGTCTTTGGGTGATACTCCCTCTATGGGGTTTATGGTTCCCCAGGCAATTTCAAAAGAGGCGCTACCAAAACCAAATCAAGCAGACATCACCTTTAAACAAGAGCCACAAAAAACAATGGCTGTAATAACCTTTTCTGGATGGGTTAGTGATGCTACAATTAAAGAGTATAAAGACACATTAATTGCCGTTTTAAAGGCCAATGATATCCAGCACACCAACCAATTTTACTGCTTTGGATACAATCCTCCTTATGATCTATTTTTTAGGAAAAATGAGATAGCAGTAGTCCTTGAGCCAATATCTCAAAACTAGAATTGTATTTGAAGCTACATTGACCCACTCCTAAGAGTGTGCAATTAAAGGCGCTATAAAAGATAGTCTGTGGTTATAAAATTAGAATCTTTTGACTCTAATAATTTTTCAAGGATTTCTTTGTTATATTCATTGTCTTTTGTGGCCACAAAACTGCGTATTGAAAAACTCCTTAGTGCGTCAAAAACACTTAATGTTCCTACTGCAGAGTTTTTTCTTCCTGTAAATGGATAAATATCTGGACCACGTTGGCAAGCGCTGTTTAGATTCACTCTACAAACCAAATTGGCGAGAAAAAAAATATCAATAAGGGGTCCTAGTTGCTTGGTGTCTTTACCAAAAAGACTTACTTGTTGCCCATATTGTGAAGCTGCAATTGCGTCTAGTGGTTCATCAATAGTAGTAAAAGAGATGATTGGAATAACAGGACCAAATTGTTCTTCTTGAAAGACTTTCATATCTGTTGAAACAGGATATAATACGGCTGGATAGCAATAATTTTCACTGAGTTCACCCCCACGTTTGTTTAAAATCTTAGCTCCTTTTGAAACCGCGTCTTTAATTAATCCATCAATATATGCTGGTTTGTTTTTTTCTGGCAGTGGTGTAAGAAAAACATCATCTTCCCAAGGTAATCCAAATTTTAATGCGTCTACAGCTTCTGCAAAACGTTTGTTAAACTCATCTACGATATCTGCATGTACAAACAGTACTTTTAGAGCAGTACAACGCTGCCCATTATAAGACAATGTACCTGAAATACATTCTTGAACAACAAGATCAAGATCAGTATCTGGAAGAATAATTGCTGGATTATTTGCCTCAAGACCTAAAATTAATCGCAGTCTGTTTTTAAATGGATGCTCATCTTGAAGTGCTACGGCAGAGGTGCTATGACCTATTAAAGCAAGGACATCTACAAAACCAGTCTGCATTATTGGAGCAGCAATTTTGCGCCCACGACCAAATACAATATTTACTACCCCTGGCGGAAAGCTTTCTTGAAATGCTTTTAATAACGGTGTAATTAATAGCACTCCTAGCTTGGCTGGTTTAAATATGGTGGTATTCCCCATTATCAAAGCTGGAATAAGAAGACAAAACGTTTCATTTAAAGGATAATTATAAGGCCCTAGGCAAAGCACTACACCAAGAGGGCTTCTTCTTATATGGGCAAGTATTCCGCTTTCATTATCAAACTTTGCGCTCTTTCTATCAAGTTTTTTGTAGGCCTCAATGGTGTCTAAAATATAATCGATCGTTCTATCAAATTCTTTGCAAGCATCATTTTTAGTCTTTCCTATTTCCCACATCAGTAGCCTCACTACCTCTTCTCGATGTGGCCTCATCTTTTCAACAAAAGTATTCATACAAGCAATTCTATCCTTCACTTTCATTGTTGGCCAATCACCCTTCCCTTTATCAAAAGCTGCAACTGCAGAGTTTATAGCCTCGTTGGCAGCCTCTGTATCCATATCAGGAACAGAACCCAATAGCGTTGGCGCTCCATTTTCGTAATAAATATTTGAATAGACCTCAGCTTTAGCACCTGTCCAGTGCTTAAGAACACCGTTAACAAGGTATTTATTTGAATGAATAGGGCTTGGGAAAGAATTTGATGATGTGCTCATTTGTAGGTTTTGTTCGTAATATACGTCAAAATCTTAAACAAAAAAAGCCCATCCGTTTGGATAAGCTTCTCATCGGTCTATTAATAAACCACAAGCCCTATTTAAAGGACTCAACACAACATTTTTCTGCGGTCTGGACGAGACTCGAACTCGCGACCCCCTGCGTGACAGGCAGGTATTCTAACCAACTGAACTACCAGACCGTGCTACTATTTTAGAGACTTTAAAAGCTTGTCTTTAACTTCTATTGCTAGAAGCGAGTGCAAATATAAAACTACCATTTATAACTGCAAACATTTATTTTAAATATTTCTGTTTTTTTTTGTAATGCTCTGATATCCCGCCTTTGTCTTGCACAAGGCATCAACCAAACCTTGCACGCTCCACCAAATAAGTGGTGAGAATGGTATTAAAGCTATCATTTACATCTACAGGAACGTATTTAATTCTATAGTGTCCACATTTTAGGGCCAGGGTATCAAAGTAAGATTGCACTGCAGTTTCATAGTTTTCTTTCACATTATCTGGATAGAGATTGATATGCTCTGAGGTCTCAGTATCAATAAACTTCTTTGGACGGTTGTTAAAATCGAAGCGAAGTTCTTTCTCTTTATCATAGGTATGAAACAAAACTACTTCGTGTTTGTTGTACTTTAAATGCTGCAGTGCCTCAAAAAGCTCGTGCTGCTGTTTATCGCTTTGAAACATGTCTGTAAACAAAAAAACCAAACTTCTGCGCTTTAATTTTTCAGCAATTAAATGTAGATGCTCATAGGTATTTGTTTGTACGCCACTACTTTTACTCCCAAGGGCTTTATTGAGCTGTTGTAATAACATCTGATGATGACGCTCACTTGCTTTTTCGTTGCTATAAAATTCATAGCGATCACTGTAGATACTCATACCCACAGAATCACGCTGGCGTTTCATCAAATTCATAATCGCGGCGCTGGCCAATGAGGCAAAGCCAATTTTATTGAGACTGTCAATGTGCATATCCTGTAGCGCCGGGTAATGCATCGAGCTACTATTATCTAGTATAAGATGGCAGCGCAAATTAGTTTCTTCCTCATAGCGCTTTGTGTAAAGCTTGTCTGTTTTAGCAAAAAGCTTCCAATCTATATGTTTGGTGCTTTCGCCATTGTTATAAATTTTGTGCTCTGCAAATTCTGCGGAAAATCCATGAAATGGAGATTTATGCAATCCAGAAATAAAACCCTCTACCACCTGGGTAGCTAGCAATTCTAGGTTTTTAAACCCTACAATTTCATTTATTTCCTTTTCTAAATTCACGTGTTAATTTATAATAAATAACTATTACTCTAAAATTCCATCTACAATACCATAGCTCATACTCTCTGCGGCATCCATCCAGTGGTCTCGCTGAAAATCTTTCATGATTTTATCATAGGTCTGCCCGCAATTATCAGCTAAAATTTTAGCGCTAATCTCTTTTGTTTTTAAAATTTCTTGTGCTGTTATTTCAATATCACTTGCTTGCCCTCTTGCCCCGCCACTTGGCTGGTGTATCATAACACGCGCGTGGGGTTGTATGAATCTTCGCCCTTTTTCTCCAACGCTTAACAGTAAACTCCCCATGCTTGCCGCTAATCCTGTACAGATGGTAGACACTGGAGATTTAATTTGCTTGATGGTGTCATAAATAGAAAACCCACTTGTTACATACCCTCCTGGGCTATTGATGTAGAATTTAATCTCATCATGATTTAAAGAATCTAGATATAGTAAACGATCAACTACATGACGTGCTGTTTTATCATCCACACCGCCCCATAAAAATATAGTACGATCATTTAGTTGTTGGCTTTCTATTGTGTCCTGTACTTTTGATTTCTTTTGAGTACTCATATTGTTTTTTATACTAGTGCCATGTTTGCAGGGTGGCGGTTATTTAATAATCTATGGGTGTGCACAACTGCATTTGAACACTTCATTTTTTCTTTATACAACAATACACGGCTATAAAATTTCATGAGAAACTACAACACATAGCATTTGTTTAAAAATAGAAAAGGCTTGACATAAAGCCAAGCCTTTTAACTGATTTTATTTTATTTATTACAAAAGGCTGTCAATTGCCTCTGCATATACACTTTTTTGTGCAACACCTACTTGACGTCCAACAAGTTCACCGTTGTTAAACACTAGTACGGTAGGGATATTACGAACCCCATATTTTGCAGCAAATTCTTGGTTAGCGTCTACATCCATCTTACCTACTACAGCTTTACCTTCATAATCATTGCTCACTTCGTCAATGATAGGTCCTACCATGCGGCAAGGTCCACACCATGCAGCCCAAAAGTCTACCAATACTGGTTTATCACTTTTTAATACTATTTCTTCAAATGTTGCGTCTGTTATTTCTAATGCCATAGCTATATTCTTTTTACATTTCTCTTCAGAGAAAATATCGTTAATAATCTGGTTACAAAAGTAGTTAAATTTTGCAGTAAAACCCGGGGTCAAAGTATCAGTTTCAACAATGGTTTAATTGGTTTTATTTATAGAGCCCACAAACACTTTAGCTTAGTTTAATCGATACTTTAATTGCCGGTCTTGAAGTCCTTTTAAAAACTCATTACAAATATCCACCTTATGGGTTCTACTTGGCATGTTAAGCTTTATTTTGTTTTCTACTTCGTATACCGTAAAAAATAGTTGCTTGTCTCCTTTATGGGTAGCTACCATTTCTTTTAAAAACAAGAGGGTGTCATCCTGCAAGGCTTCAATGGGTAATTGTATGGTTATTTTCTTAGCCTGGCTATCCATCACATTATGTAATAGTTGCATGCTATTGTATTGCATTCTTGGTTCACTTCGTTTGCCAGTGTCTTTATTTATCCAACCTTCCTTGATATAAATTTTACCATGTATTATGGTATTTGGCACCAAGAAATGTCTGAGTTTTAAATAATCTTCATTGAATATTTTAAAATCATAACTTTCGCCAAAATCTGCTACCGTAAATATAGCCCAACCTTTTCCTGCTTTTGTTTCTCGGTGCTGCACATCTGTAACAACGCCTCCAAAGGTGAGTTCTTTACCAATATGTTTTTCTAAAGAATAAAAATCTGCTACACGGCAGTTTGTGAAGGTATCCATCTCTACTTGGAAATCATCAAGTGGGTGCCCACTAATGTAAACCCCAACTACTTCTTTCTCAAAATTCAATTTTTTCATGGTACCCCAATCCTCACAGGGTGGCACTTGTGGCTCCGGAATTTGCACTTCACTGGCCTCTCCAAAAAGGCTCACTTGGCTACTATTTTCTGTTTCTTGGTAACGAGCAGCATACTTTAATACTTTTTCATAAAAAGTAATGCCGTCTGTATCTTCATGCATGTATTGAGCACGATGATTATTAAAGCTATCAAAACCTCCTCCCAACACTAAGTTTTCAAAGGCTTTTTTATTGGCGGCTCTCAAATCAATGCGTTTAGCCAAGTCAAAAATAGATTTATAATGTCCGTCTTTTCTGTTTTCCACAATAGTTGCAACAGCATTAGCTCCTACTCCTTTTATAGCGCCCATACCAAAGCGAACAGCGCCCTTATCATTTACAGAAAATTTATAAAAACTCTCATTTACATCTGGCCCTAAAATGGCAAGCCCCATGCGCTTACACTCCTCCATAAAAAAGGTAACCTGTTTGATATCTCTCATGTTGTTACTCAAAACTGCTGCCATATATTCTGCAGGGTAATGCGCTTTTAAATAGGCGGTTTGATAGGCAATCCAGGCATAGCAAGTAGAGTGACTTTTATTAAATGCGTAACTAGCAAAGGCTTCCCAATCCTTCCATATTTTCTCAAGTTTTACCGCATCATGACCATTGGCAACTGCATTTTTTATAAAACGAGGTTTCATTTTATCAAGTACTGCTTTTTGCTTTTTACCCATGGCCTTACGCAAGACATCTGCATCACCTTTACTGAAATCTGCAAGCTTTTGAGAGAGTAACATTACTTGCTCCTGATATACGGTAATACCGTAGGTTTCATCAAGATACTCTTCCATGGCAGGAAGATCATATTGTATGGCTTCCTCCCCATTTTTACGCCTAATAAAGCTAGGGATATACTCTAAAGGCCCTGGCCTATATAGGGCGTTCATGGCAATAAGATCTCCAAAAACAGTAGGCTTCAACTCTTTCATGTACTTCTGCATTCCTGCAGATTCGTATTGAAAAATCCCTACGGTTTCTCCTCTTTGAAATAGCTCATAGGTTTTCTTGTCATCAAGGGGGAAGTTATCTGGATCTAAGTCAACATCATGTTTGTGCTTTACTATTTTTACCGTGTCTTTGATAAGAGTCAAGGTTTTAAGACCCAAGAAGTCCATCTTTAAAAGTCCTGCACTCTCTACCACAGAGTTATCAAACTGGGTAACATATAAATCACTATCCTTTGCTAGGGCTACAGGTACAAAATTGGTAATATCACTTGGAGTAATAATTACCCCACAGGCATGAATACCAGTATTACGGATAGAACCCTCTAATATTTTTGCCTGCCCTATGGTTTGAGAAGTCAAATCTGTGCCATCTGCCAGGGCAATAAGTTCTTGCACTTTGGGCAGTTCATCACTTCTGAATTTACCCCGAAGCGCTTTTTGATCCATGCCAAATATTTTATTAAGCTTGGTCATGTTTGGTATTAACTTGGCTACGCGATCTGCATCACTGAGCGGCAAATCAAGCACGCGGGCGGTATCTCTAATAGCAGATTTTGCTGCCATGGTTCCGTAGGTGATAATTTGGGCTACTTGATTGCTACCATATTTTTCTATGACATAATCCATAACCTTACTTCTTCCTTCATCATCAAAATCTATATCAATATCGGGCATCGATACACGATCTGGATTCAGAAAACGCTCAAAAAGTAAGTTGTACTTAATTGGGTCTATGTTTGTAATCCACAAACAGTAAGCAACAACAGAACCTGCTGCAGAACCACGACCAGGACCCACAGAAACATCCATATTTCTTGCCTCTCTAATAAAATCTTCTGTAATTAAAAAGTACCCTGGATAGCCTGTGTTTTGAATTACATCCAACTCAAAATTAATGCGTTCTGTAATGTCAGCAGCTTCTTTTTTATGCGCATCACTCTGCCCTGTAAGAGCTGGGTAGCGTTTCTGGGCTCCTAAAAAAGTAAGGTGTTTTAAAAACTTGTTTTCTCCTCTTTTCCCGCCATCCTCTTGGTCTTTCTCAACAAGAAACTCTTGTGGTATATCAAATTTTGGTAGCAAGACATCTCGCTGCAAAGAAAAGGGGCTTACTTTTTCTATAACCTCACTAATGTTTGCAATGGCCTGCGGAAGGTCTTTAAAAAGCGCCTTCATGGCAGCTTGACTCTTAAAATAATATTCTTGATTTGGAAGCCCGTATCTGTACCCTCTCCCTCTACCTATTGGGGTAGCCTGTTTCTCACCATCTTTTACACACAATAAAATATCATGTGCGTTTGCGCTTTTTTGATCAATATAGTAGGTGTTATTTGCAGCAATTAGTGGCACCTGGTGTTTTTTAGAGAATGAAATCAAGGTTTGGTTAACCCTGTTTTCATCTTCTTGATCATGTCGCATAATTTGCAAGTAAAAATCAGGACCAAAGGTTTCTTTCCACCACAAAAGAGCATCCTCTGCTTGTTTCTCTCCAACATTTAAAATTTTACTAGAAACCTCACCATACATACCGCCAGAAAACACCATGAGATCTTCTTTGTATTTTAAAATTACCTCACGATCTATTCGGGGCACATAATAAAACCCGTCTATGTATGATATGCTTGACATTTTGGCTAGGTTATGGTAGCCTTTTTTGTTCTTTGCTACTAGTATGATTTGGTAGCCATTATCTTTTTGTGTTTTGTCTTTATGGTTTGTGCACACAAAAAACTCACAACCTACTATTGCTCTTAAATACGTAGGCTCTTGAGGTTTTTCTGGCACTTCACCGTCAAAATCTGTGGCAGTATCATCTATGGCGTTGTAGGCCTGCAAATCTGCCTTGTAGGCCGCTTTTAAGGATCTATTATGATTATTTACTGAACGTGTAAAATGAAATGCTCCCATCATATTACCCGTATCGGTAATAGCAACTGCAGGCTGGTTGTCTGCCACTGCTGCATCCACCAAATCTTGAGTGCTAGAGGTAGATTGCAAAATAGAATATTGAGAGTGATTGTGCAGATGGGCAAAAGGAGCCTGTTTTAATACAGCAATATTCTCTTTGATTTTTTGAGAAGATACTTTCTCTGAAACCATTGTTGCCTCCAACTGTTTTTTTATTTTCTCTGAGGCCTTCTTGAGATTAATATGTTTTAGGCCAATAAGAGGTATGGTTTGAGGATTTTCTTTAGAAAAATGCTCAAAATAATCTGGTGGGCAGTCAAGCTCCTCAAGAGTAAAGATTTGACGACGAACAAGTTCTAAAAAACATCGTGTTGTAGCCTCTACATCTGCAGTGGCGTTATGAGCCTGTGCAAAGGGTTGTTGAAATAAAAATTGGTGCAACTCTGTTAGGGTTGGTAATTTAAATTTTCCACCTCTACCCCCTTGTATTTGACACATTTGCGCCGTAGTTTCTGAACAAGTATCCAAAAGAGGCATGCTAGGCAAAGGGTTTTCCATTCCTAAACGCAGAAACTCTGCTCCCATAATATTGAGGTCAAACTTCACGTTTTGCCCAACAATAAAAGAAGCTTTAGAGAGCGCCTGTTGAAACTTCTCTATCATCAAAGAAAGCTCAATTCCTTCTTGCTGTGCTAACTCTGTAGAAATTCCATGAATTTTCTCTGCATCATAAGGGATGTTGTATCCAGTTGGCTGCACTAAATAATCCTGATGCTCTATAACCCTTCCCATGGTATCATGCAACTGCCAAGCAATCTGTATACAGCGCGGCCAGTTATCACTATCTGTCAATGGGGCTTTCCAATTTCTAGGAAGTCCAGTGGTTTCGGTATCAAAAATTAAATACAAGTCAAAGCTATTTTAGAATTAAAAAAAAGTAAAAGAACCCAACAAAATATGGGAAAACAAGTATTTACAAGTAAAAAACAACCCGTAAAACCCTTCTTGTAAATGTAAAAAATAATGTGTTTTTCAAGACCTAAAGTTATCTCTAGTTGTTCACATTTACAAAGAAAAAACCAACAACTAATAGCCACTTACAAACAAACGTTGTAGCCAGTGGTTAGTTCTTTTAGCGGAAGTCTTATCCAAAGATTAGTAAAGCTTATAAAAAATAGTGTAATTGCTTGAATTACAAATATAATTTAGGGTATCTTTGCGCACTCAAAAATCTGGAAGGGGGTATTGTTTTTAAAACACAGCCTGTATAAAGATCCCTTTGAAAATCTAAAATTAAAACCGAAGTCGTGAACTTCAAAAATTAATGTTATGCCTGTAAAAATCAGACTACAAAGACACGGTAAAAAAGGAAAACCTTTTTACTGGATCGTGGCGGCAGATGCCCGCGCAAAAAGAGATGGTAAATACCTTGAAAAATTAGGTACTTACAACCCAAACACTAATCCTGCACAAATCAACCTAGATGTTGATGGTTCTGTACAGTGGCTTCAAAATGGAGCGCAACCTACAGATACTGCTAGAGCTATCCTTTCTTACAAAGGAGTAATGATGAAAAATCATTTGGCCGGCGGTGTTCGTAAAGGCGCTTTAACACAAGAGCAAGCAGACGCAAAATATAACGCGTGGCTAGAAGGAAAAGGGAATGCTGTTGATGCTAAAAAAGCAACGCTAGCAGACGCTAAAGGAAAATTAAAAGCAGAAGCATTGGCTGCAGAGAAAGCAGTTAACGCTGCACGTGTGGCTGCAAATACTCCTGTTGTTGAAGAGGAAGTAGCACCTGTAGAGGAAGCTGCTCCTGTAGTAGAGGCAGAGGCAACTACTGAGGTAGAAGCTGCTCCTGAAGCAGATGCTCCTGTAGCAGATGCAACTACTGAGGTAGAAGCTCCTGCAGAGGAAGCTGCTCCTGCTGAAGCAGATGCAACTGTAGAAGAAGCTCCTGCAGAGGAAGCTGCTCCTGAAGCAGATGCAACTAAAAAAGAAGAATAAAACTCTTTAGCGATGCAAAAGGAAGATTGTTTCTTCGTTGGGAAAGTCGTTAAAAAATATAGTTTTAAGGGAGAACTGTTAATCAAACTTGATACAGATGACCCCGAATTATTCTTAGAGATGGAATCAGTTTTTGTGGAACAACACAAAACACTGATTCCATTTTTTGTTGAACACAGCCAGCTACACAAATCTAGCCTACTACGTGTTCAATTTGAGGATGTCTATGATGAAGCCACAGCAAATGCAATGATAGGTACAGAATTATTTCTGCCACTATCCTTTCTACCACCTCTGGAAGGCACCAAGTTTTATTACCATGAAATAATAGGTTTTAAGGTAACAGACATCCGCTTTGGAGATGTTGGTGTTTTAGTAGGGGTAAATGATAAAACAGCGCAGCATTTATTTGTTATTGAAAATCAAGACAAAGAAATTTTGATTCCTATTAATGATCTTTTCATTAAACTGGTGGACCGCGAGAATAAGATTCTAGGACTGGATGTTCCTCAGGGGCTTATCGAACTTTACCTGTAATGTCTCAACAGCCGTTCCAATTCAAAAAATTTAAGGTACATCAAGATCGATGCGCCATGAAAATTGGCACAGATGGTGTCTTGCTTGGCGCCTGGAGCTCTATTGAGCACGAGCCAAAATCCATACTAGATATTGGCGCTGGAACTGGAGTTATAGCACTACAATTAGCCCAAAGATCTTCGGCAAGTACTATTGACGCTATAGAAATTGATGATCAAGCCCATGAACAATGCACCCACAACTTTGAACACTCTGACTGGGCAGACCGTTTATTTTGTTACCACGCCTCTGTGCAAGAATTTGCAAGTGAAATGGAGCACAAGTATGATTTAATTGTAAGCAATCCCCCTTTTTTTAAGGCTCCTAAAAGCATTGATGCTCAAACACAAAACACAAGTCAAGAAAGAGCTGTAGCAAGATTTACAGACACCTTACCCTTTACACATCTTGTAGTGTGCGCCGCTCACTTGCTTAGCCAAAATGGTGTTTTTTGCACCATATTACCCCAAACAGAAGTTGCCTCTTTTATTGAAATTGCAGCACAAAACAAGCTGTTTATTTCAAAAATATGTACTATTCGGGGCACAAAAACATCTAAGATAAAACGGTGTATGTTAGCGTTTTCAACCCGCCAGAGCAAACCAAAAACCCAGGAGCTTACCATAGAAATTTCAAGACACAATTACACTCAGGAGTATAAAAATTTAGTTAGTGATTTTTATGTTAAAATGTAGGAAACTAAAAAAGCGGTATTTATATTTACAAAACAATTAAAAACAAGATTATGAGACCTGATTTATTTGAAGCTCCAGATTATTATAACATTGATGATTTACTTACAGAAGAGCACAAACTAATACGTGATGCTGCACGAGCTTGGGTAAAGCGAGATGTTTCCCCTATTATTGAGAAAGCGGCACAAGATGCTGTTTTTCCTAAATCTATTATTCCTGGACTTGCAGAAATTGGCGCTTTTGGACCTTATATTCCAGAGGCTTATGGTGGCGCAGGCTTGGATCAAATATCATACGGTTTAATCATGCAAGAAATTGAGCGTGGTGATAGCGGTGTACGTTCTACAGCATCTGTTCAGTCATCACTGGTGATGTACCCTATATGGAAATATGGAAATGAAGAGCAGCGCAATAAATACCTGCCAAAATTAGCCTCTGGAGAATGGATGGGATCTTTTGGTTTAACCGAGCCAGATCATGGATCTAACCCAAGTGGCATGACAACCAACTATAAAGATATGGGTGACCATTATCTTTTAAATGGAGCAAAGCTTTGGATTTCAAACTCTCCGTTTTGTGATGTTGCCGTTGTATGGGCGAAAAATGAAGAAGGACGCATACATGGTCTTATTGTAGAGAGAGACATGGAAGGGTTCTCAACACCAGAGACGCACAACAAATGGTCATTAAGAGCCAGTGCAACTGGAGAATTAATATTTCAGGATGTAAAAGTTCCTAAAGAAAACTTGTTACCAAACAAATCTGGATTAGGAGCCCCTCTTGGGTGTCTTGATTCTGCCCGTTATGGAATTGCATGGGGTGTAATTGGCGCCGCTATGGACTGTTATGATACTGCCTTGCGTTACTCTAAAGAACGCGTACAGTTTGGAAGACCAATTGGAGGATTCCAATTACAACAAAAAAAGCTAGCAGAAATGATTACTGAAATCACCAAAGCACAATTGCTTTGCCTGCGTCTTGGACAACTAAAAAACGAAAACAAAGCTACGTCTGCGCAAATTTCTATGGCCAAGCGTAACAATGTAGACATGGCACTTAAAATTGCACGAGATGCAAGACAAATGCTAGGAGGTATGGGTATTACTGGTGAGTATCCAATTATGAGACATATGATGAACCTTGAAAGTGTAGTAACCTATGAAGGGACTCATGATATTCATCTTTTAATTACAGGACTTGATATTACAGGACTTAATGCCTTTAAATAAAGACTTCAAGATTTACTATAAATAAAAAAAGCCACTATCTAGATAGTGGCTTTTTTTATTGAAAACTTAGTACAAAGAGTTTTTTTATTCCTGTGGGGCCATGGTTAGTTTAAGGCCACTCAAGGANCCGTCTATAGGGATTTGACAACTAAGCCTGCTTGAATCTAAAACATGGAAAGCTTCACCAAGCATAGCGCTTTCATCATCACTGATTTGTGGTAGCTGATGGTCTGAATCTATGTAGCATTGGCATGAGGCGCACATGGCCATTCCTCCACAAACACCAAGAGTACCCTCTGGGGCAAGCTCATAAAGTCTTATAACCTCCATAAGATTCATGTTCATATCTGTAGGGGCATTCACTTGATGAGAAACCCCATCTCTATCTGTGATATGAATTAAAACATCCTTGTCTTCCATCTTTATGCTTAATTAATTGCTTTTACAACAGCTTTTGGAGCTTGTTTTTTACTACCGTCAAAGCCTTCTACACCACCAACAGTGGTGTATTTCATTACATGTCTTTTGTTAGGGAAAATACGCTTGTAGGCGCTTTGACACATTAAAGTAGCCTCATGAAAACCACATAAAATAAGTTTTAACTTTCCGGGATAGGTATTTACATCACCAATGGCATATATACCCGGGATGTTTGTTTGGTAATCTAGTGTGTTATCAACTTTAATTGCATTTTTCTCGATCTCTAGACCCCAATCTGCAATAGGGCCCAACTTAGGTGCAAGTCCAAACAGCGGAATGAAATGATCACAGGGTTTTTCAAAGACACTATCTGCCTGTTTAATGGTAACACCAGTGAGCTTCTTTTCTCCAACAATACCAACTACCTCACCAGGTGTGATAAGTTGTATTTTTGCCTTATCCTTTAATTCTTGTACTTTCTCCACAGAATCTAATGCGCCACGAAACTCATTGCGTCTATGCACCAAAGTAACACTAGAGGCAACATCTGTTAAAAAGATACTCCAATCTAGCGCAGAGTCTCCACCACCAGCAATGACAACATCTTTATCTCTATATAATTCTGGATCTCTAATGATATACTCCACCCCTTTATCTTCAAAGTCTGCTATATTTGGAATGGGTGGTTTTCTTGGCTCAAAACTCCCTAATCCTCCTGCTATAGCAACAATAGGAGCATGGTGCTTTGTGCCTTTATTGGTGGTAACTATAAAAGTACCATCATCTTGGGTTTGTATGCTTTGAGCTCTTTCTCCAAGGGTAAACCCTGGCTGAAAAGGCTGAATCTGCTTCATTAAATTATCAACCAAATCTCCCGCTAATATTTCAGGAAAAGCCGGAATATCATAAATGGGTTTTTTTGGATAAATTTCACTGCATTGACCCCCTGGCTGGGGTAGAGCATCTATAAGATGGCATTTTAATTTCAACAACCCTGCCTCAAAAACAGTGAAGAGCCCTGTAGGGCCTGCGCCTATTATTAATATGTCTGTCTTTATCATGTAAATTAATCGCTATTTTGCTAGTAAAACTAACGCTTATTGTTATCTAAAGAGATGAAACAAATCATCCTTTAAGGTTCTACATTAATTACTTCTAGAATTTGTGGAGCATGTTTTTTAATGGTCATTTCAACGCCACTTTTCAAGGTCATTTGGTTGACACTGCACCCCACACAAGCCCCTTGTAGTTGGACTTTAACAGTGGTGCCATCTTCAATGCCTAAAAGTTTGATGTCACCGCCATCGCTTTGTAGAAATGGTCGAATTTCATCCAATGCAATCTCTACTTTCTCTACTAATTGTTGTTGTTCCATACTCTTATTTTACGGCGCTACACCCTGCCATTGTGGTTATTTGAATTGCCTGAGTTGCAGGTAATGCTTTGTTTCTCTTCACAGTTTCACGTACCACATTTTTTGTAATATCAATGAAAATCTCTTCAATGGCAGTTCCATCTTGAAGCGCCACTGGGTGACCTGCATCTCCAGCCTCTCTTATACTCTGTATCAAAGGCAGCTCTCCTAGAAAAGGAATTTTTGAATCTTCTGCCAAATGCTTTGCACCTTGTTTGCCAAATATATAGTACTTGTTATNAGGTAATTCTGCAGGTGTAAAATAAGCCATATTTTCTATAATACCCAAAACAGGCACATCAATGCTTTCTTGTTGGAACATGGCTACACCTTTTTTGGCATCTGCNAAGGCTACTGTTTGNGGTGTGCTCACCACTACAGCACCTGTAATAGGCAGAGATTGCATGATGCTTAAGTGAATATCTCCCGTCCCTGGAGGTAAATCCAGTAGCATAAAATCAAGCTCTCCCCAAGCTGCGTCAAATATTAATTGGTTTAAGGCCTTAGAAGCCATAGGACCTCTCCATATAACGGCCTGGTCTGGTTTGGTAAAAAACCCTATAGACAAAACCTTTACTCCATAATTCTCTACAGGTTTCATTTTGCTTTTTCCGTCAACGTTCACAGAAAGTGGTCTTTCATTGGCCAGATCAAACATTATTGGAATAGAAGGACCATAGATATCTGCATCCAATACCCCACTTTAAATCCCATTTTTGAAAGTGTAATTGCAAGGTTTGCCGTTACTGTAGATTTCCCCACACCCCCTTTACCAGAGGCAATGGCTATTATGTTTTTTATACCAGCAATAGGTTTCCCTTTAATAAGGTTTGGGTTAGAAGGTTTTGCAGGAGCTTGTACGGTAATATTAACTTGTACTTTTGCCTCTAAAGAAACCTTTTCTTGTATGGTTTTTATAATATCTGCTTCTGCACGTTTTTTTATGTGTAGTGCTGGGGTAGCCATAGTGATGTCTACAACAACCTCATCTGCAAATGTCATTACGTTAGTAACAGCGCCGCTGGCTACCATGTTCTCACCCTCCCCGGCTATAGTAATAGTTTCAAGGGCTAGAAGGATGTCACTTTTATTAAATTTCATCATTACTCTTTTTCGGTATTTAGATAGATTCTAAAGTACAAAGATAATTGTAAAACTTAAGAAAATACAGCTCCCTATTGAAATGATTTCAATGATAATGCTGGTCTTTTTAGTTAAAGTTGCTTTAACTAGTTTAGTTCTCTGGAGGTAATTCTTGTTGAGGGTCCCAAAAATGAGCCTCAAGGTTTTGAATCTGAAAATCTACTACTTGAATCCCTTCTGATTCTAACAATTGCTGCATTAAACTAGTGCCCTGAAAATGATGTTTTCCAGTGAGCAAGCCTTTTTTGTTAACCACACGATGGGCTGGAATTTCATGCTTTTTACTAGCATTCATTGCCCATCCTACCATTCTAGCACTGCCCTTACTACCTAGGTAATTTGCAATAGCCCCATAACTGGTGACCTTTGCATAGGGTATTTGAAGTACAACTTTATAAACTCTTTGAAAAAAAGAAAGCTGCTCCATGGTTATAAATCTTTGAAGATTTTAAAAGCTGTAATTAAAGAGATTAAAGCTGTGACAGCACCAATAATAAAATTCATATTTACCTTAAGGGGTGTATTTATGGAGGTGTCTTTTCGTTTAAAAAAATGGATGTATAACCTCAGCATAATAAAAGTACCTAAACCAGAAGCCAAAACAGTAGTTAGTAATTCTGGGGTGTCAAAAGAAAACCATCCAAAAGCAGAAAAAGTAACACTAACATATACCCAATATGGGAGCGGCAAAACATTAAGTGAGGCAATAAATATGCCCCCGAAGAAACGTTTCTTTTTAGATTTTCTAACCAAGTTGTCAGGGATCGCCCTACGGGTATCTTTGGCAATAAAAAGAAAGTAAATGGTTATACAAATGAAAATTCCAAGTGCAACTTGTTCTAGAGAAGCAATGACATCTGGATTTTTTTCTAGATATCTAGCAAATAGCAGCGCAATATAGGTTTGTAGCATTACAGTAACACATACACCCAAAGAGAAAAGCGTTGCATTTCTTCTGCCTTCTTTCATACTTATTTTAGCGGCAGACATATTGATGAGTCCCGGAGGGATTACTCCAATAAAAGCTGCGGAAAAACCAATAATAAAGTTGAAAAGTATGGCCATTTGTACTATGTGAAGATACGGTATTTTTTAAGAAGAAAAACCAAAACGTATGTAGGTGATTTTTTTACCCACTTCAAGATATTGACGCTCATAAAATGTCTGAATACCAACAACCTGCTGTGGAGCATGGTCTCCAATACCATACACATCATGGTGGGCAAAATCTATAGGGAGTTTTAAACCTTCTAAAAGCCCTAGGGTATAGCCGTGCATGTATTCACTATCTGTTTTAAGATGCATGATCCCTTTTGGTTTTAGAATTTTTTTATACTTATTTAAAAAATCTTCATTGGTTAATCTATGCTTGGTGCGTTTGTATTTTATTTGAGGATCTGGAAATGTTATCCAAATTTCGTCTACTTCGTTTTGGGCAAAAAGNCCNTCTATAAGCTCTATTTGAGTCCTTAAAAAACCTACATTACCCAACCCTTCTTCAAGGGCGGTTTTGGCGCCTCTCCAAAAACGAGCACCCTTAATATCTACACCCAAAAAGTTTTTGTTAGGATACATCTTGGCAAGATTGACAGTATACTCTCCTTTACCACATCCCAATTCTAAGACAATGGGATTGTCATTTTTAAAAAAATCTTTGTTCCAATTTCCCTTTAAAAGCAGCCCGTCAGACTCGGCCTCTGCCCTAGAGGGTTGTACAACATTAGAAAAAGTATCATTCTCTCTAAATCGTTTTAATTTATTTTTGCTACCCAAAATTTTAGTTTTTGGCAAAATTAAGGAAATATCCCCCAGTGGCAATTATTAATACTTTTGTTTTACCCTTTTGCGCAAAACAATTTTAGGGTTTAACTGCTTAGCTGCATTGTAAAAGAAAACTCAGAACCAATACCGTGTTGGCTCTCTACATAGATGTTTTCATGATGAGCATCTATAATGTGCTTGACTATCGAAAGTCCCAGACCACTACCACCCTCTTTTCTTGAGCCGCTTTTATCTACCCTGTAAAAACGCTCAAAAAGTCTAGGTAAGTGCTCATTATCAATGCCTTCGCCATTATCTGTAACCCTAATAATTACTTTATCTTTAACAAGGTGCTCTACACTAATTTCTGTAGTACCATCGTCTTTACCGTACTTTATAGAATTAACTATTAAATTGGAGAGCACTTGTTGTATGCGCTCTTGGTCGCCATAGACTTTAATACTCTCTTTATAGTGTTTGTCAAACACCAGAGAAATATTTTTCTTAGTGGCCTTCATTTCTGACAAGTCAAATACGTTTTTGACAAGCTTGATGATATTAAAGTTTTCTTTTTCCAGGGTAAGGCCTCCAACTTCTAGCTGAGTAATCATATCAAGGTCTTTGATAATATACAGTAATCGCTCTACTCCTTTGTTGGCTCTCTTTAAATATTTTTTACGTACCGCCTTGTCTTTGTAGGCGCCATCAAGTAAGGTTAAAATATATCCCTGTACGGTAAACAGAGGGGTTTTAAGTTCATGAGAAACATTACCTATAAACTCTTTGCGGTAATTCTCTCTTACCTTCAAGGTTTCAATTTCAATTTTTTTGTTTTCAGCAAAACGACC
>JGI24538J26636_10000142_pt1 | contig 21073 bp, 3 predicted proteins | sample SouAtlMetagenome_FD_26636 | JGI IMG/M metagenome (IMG submission 26636) | reverse complement strand
GGGGCTCGTTGACGCTGCAAATTTTTTTGTCGGGTTCAGGTGGCNAGTACTTGTACACAACATGAAGAAGACGACCAAGGAAGCCGCCAAGAGGGCGGCCCTCAAAGAATCCAGGAAGATGAAGGAGAAGGAACTTCAGGAAGAACTGAAAGAGGCGGCTCAAAAGAAGGCCTTGAATTTGGCGTCGTGGGAGGAGGCGGAAAATGAAAAAGATCAACAAAAGAAACTGAGGGCGGAACAACAGCGCCGGCTGCAAGAGGAACAGAAAGGCGAGGAGGCCGAAATGAAGAGGGAGATGGCACAGCTCCAGAAGAAGATATCGTCACTCAAAATTGAGGCGAGTGATGTCACGATTGATCAGGCCAAGACCATTGACAAGCTCTTGGCGAAGAGACAGGCGCTACCGCCGTCGGATTACTCCACTCAGGAGAGGCGGGATCTCTATACATACGAGCTCAAGCAGGTGTGGGTGAAATGCCGTGAAGAAAGGGACTTGATTCAGAAGTTGGCACCTCTCAGGGCGCGCCAGATGCTCGATCGTCGGGGTCAAGAGGAAGAAAGGCCCGGTAGGGTCCTAATTGCAATTTCGGAAGCCGAAGATCTTGGTAACCTTGACAAGAATCATGTTTTCGAGTTCATGAGGACCATGATGCCATCCCTTACTCTGAACTCGGTTAGGGGAATAACCACCACAAAAAAGGACACCCATTCCACTGAAGCAGTCCCTAGAGTGTATGAGGTGGAAATCTTACCTGAAGACGGGCTAACTGAACAGCTCCTGAGCGCGATCACGACTGAAAGGCACATCAAGATAGTGGGCAAGAAGTGCATATGGGGCTTCGAGTCCTCCGTAACCGTGCCAGTAAGATTTGACCACGAGGAACGACTTCGCCTGTTCACCATGTGGAAAGTGTGCCAGACATATGGGCTGACCCCAGACGACTTTGACATGTTTCTCACAGCGACGGTTCGCGCAGCTCTCCGGGCAAAGGGTACGGGGCTAGAAGACTTCCTGATGGTGGTGGGATTCCAGCGCTATTCCAGCGCCAAGAAAGGCGGAACGGAAACACGTCTCCTGGCAGCAGACTTGCCCCCACTGCGGGTCATGGTCACGGGATGGGCGGCTCGGCAATTTCTGAGCGGGATTCACCTCCAGGTGGCGCTTGGGCAAAACTACGGCGATTGCCTGCTCCGTGCCTGCGGACGTTTTCAAGACGAGGAGCGAGACAACAAGCAGGTGGGGGTCGACGCTGCCAAAGAGCGTGCGCTCAGCAAGGCACGGGCTACGATGCAGGGAGTATATGACATGCTGTCGGTAACTGAGGAACAGGNGAAACTGGCACAGCAGATATGTGAGGAGGACGCCGGCACTCCAGATGCAATGTCTAAGCTGGAGTCGGTCCTTCACCTCCTGCGCATCGAAGTGATCAAGAACTCATCGATTCGAGACGTGACTGCAAACTTTGTGCAGTATGAATTGAGTGCCGCCTTGGAGAAGATGGACAAAGAAGACTCAGTAAGGTTTGACCCGATGACGTGGACCTCTCTCCGTGCCTTTGTTAGCTCCATGAAAGTTGAGGTGGAAAGGAGGCGTGGCTTACTCAATGAGCTACTCCTTGTTCGGGTGTCTCCATTTCCTGAGCCGGACAAGATATGGATGCAGAAGCAAGACAACAAGGTCGCCATAAAGGAAATGAGGCCAGATGCAGCAACGGCTTTCGCTCAGCTTCTTGATGACATGAATGCCTCGTTCCTCGCCGTTGAACCTGTAACGTTCACGATGAAATCCGGCAAGCTCGGATGGGACTATCAGCAAGGTGTTATCATGATCGTGCAGAGCGTGCTACAACTTCGTAATTTCGACAGGCAGCAGGAGCAACTGGGCAAGGGGCAGCCAGCAGTGTTTACGGCAAATAAAGAGGGAGCAGCTGGGAACACAAGCTATGAGTGGAAAGATGCCCAAATGCGACAGGAAAGCATAGCCATTCAATCTCTGAAAGGGCGAGTTCCGCTAGTGCGAAAGAAGAACGAGCCGGAGTTTCAGATGGTCAAGATAACTATCCTTTCCGAAGCCAGGGGTGTGCGGGCAATCTTAGAGGACAGAGCCTCCATTAAATTGTACCTCGAGCGGACTGCTGTGGGACTATACGGCATTTGGGTCCCACGCCAGCACTACAACGATGGGGAAAGTGCTGTTACCATTGTCCGGCCGGCAGAGGGGCAGACAGCGACACCGCTCCGCCTACTGGGTACAACTAGGGACCCCTTCCATATCAGCAACATCCGCAATAGACTGCAGCTTGAATCTGAAGAAGCATACGATGAAACATTGAGCGTGCTGGGTGAGCTGGAGGCCTCGAACATCCTCCACGCGGTTGAAGTCGATGAGCAATATGTTGTATACCTGCGCACGCCCATTGCAACGGAGTTTAGACAGAGCAAACTGAACAAGGAGGATTGGGTCGACCGCCTCGTGATGGGTGAGAGCACTTACAGGGTAATGCTTGATATGGCCACCTCCCACCTCCTGGAGACGTTACGAGCGCATGCGGCAGGCGGCGTGTGGCTGCATTGGAATGCGGGAGGCGAGGGAGCCGACTCCCGGGTGGTCGGCATCCTGAAAGAATCGCAAGAACACATCGACAAGCAAGGTGCCCGCTGGATCGCCCGGCTAGCTAAGGCGAGTGCGCTGGTGGTCATGGGTGAAATCGATGACGACTGGTCCCTGTTACAAAAAGCAGTGGATGACATTCTGCGGAAATCCGACTCGCTGTTTACGGCCTTTCGTGGAGACGAGGTGACCTCACTCATCCTCTTCAAGACTACTATCTACGGGAACGAGCTTGCTAAATGTGAAGCACGGCCAGGTTTCCCGCTCCCTGAGATGGAGATCCCGCCGCTGGCCTATGAACGGTTTAAGAGGTTCATGTCCCGCATTGCCCAAGGGCGAGGCAAGGAGTGGCAGATTGTGAAGCCGGACGAGCAGCAGGCGGAGTGCTGGCAGCACCTGGAGGCATTGCCCGCAGGATTAATTCAACAGTGGAAGGATGATCCAGAAGGCCCTCTGCGGCTGACGTGGTCAGAACTCCATGAGCTTGAGAAGACCTCAAAAACGCACATTGGACCTTTCTGCGCCCTTCGAGATAAAGCTCAGGATGACCAGTTGATGCTCAGGGTAAAGCCTCATGGCCCGGGAGTTGTAGCGATAGCGGCATCAGGATCCGGCGACAATGTCCTAGAGATCAAACACGCACGTGTGGAGTGGACTACCAATATGAGGGAGCGGCAGCAGACGCACGAACAAGTTACCTGGCTCACAGACCTGCTCGAACATGATTGGCATGACTTGCTCCAGGGCACAACCGCAACGCGCATGATCCAGCAGATGATAGATGAGGGGTTAGCGTATGTGGTGCAGGTGAGGAATGCATTCGTCGTCATCTTCCCCGAGACCGTTCATCGGTTTCAGGCAGCAGCCCAACAGTCCAGTGAGTTTGAAGTCGCTAAATGGGTGGATCAGTTCGGCAGCATTGAATCGGTGGGGAAGGAGATCAAGAGGTTCATGGCGCTCAAGGCCCCCAACGTGCCCTTGACGGACATACTGGGGGGCATACGGGACATCGTCCACACGAAGTCCACCATCACTGCACAGGTCCGGGTGGAAGAGATACTAGGATCATCCATATGCATCCTGCCGGGCATGCAAGCGGTTCAAGCACAGGAACAGCTCGTCATGCGGTATGTCGGCCAGAATGTCGCGGGAGCAGGGGGAGTGCCTGATCTGCGGGCGGAAGGACGGCACCCCGCTATGTTTGACACACGGTGTGCAGAGATAACCCAAGCCGGCGTTGACTTGGCGGAGGTGATAGTGAGGCACGTGGGGAAGAGGCTCACCTGCCTGCTCTTCATTCCCGGCACGGAGCAAACGTGCATCTTGACCTGGAAACAAGACGATGTCAGATTCCAGCAGTGGGATGCGATGACGGCGTCGATTGAGGACCTGAAAGCTATCCCTGCGTCGCAAGGGGCGAGCGATACCTCCATGCCTGCAGCGAGTAAGGGACAGTCCAAAAAGAGTGCCCGGCGGACGGATAACGAGACTAGCGCTGGTGCTGAATCCGAGACCGCGATGGGGGATACATCGGCGGCGGAGAATGGCGCCGAAGAGGATGCAGCGGAGCGGTGCAAGAGACGTGCTGGAACCGACCATGAGTAAGCGTACGGAGAAACAGCGCCTCACCTGGGCACCCGGACGCGGGTGTTGTGGCAGAAGGGCGTGCGGGGGAAGTCACCGTTCTGGATTTCCTGAATTGCTGCAAGATGACGTATCCACAACAGCAGATGTACTGGCTGGGGTGGACACCGAAGAGCAGACAAATGCGAACCAGAATGAGGGCTCAGTGCAGAGGGGTATGCAGGAGGAGGAACAAGAGGTTAACATCGACAACTTTATGTATAATAGAACTGGAACTAACACTATGGAGGAAGGCTCTCCAGCTGCCAAGATGGATGGGGAGGGCTCCGACTCACGGGGAGGACGAGCTGTAGGAAAGGAGATGTGGGACGAGGAAATGGAAGAGAGACGGCTATGCTTCGGATGCAATGTCCAGAAGGGTCGGTCCGCCTTTTCGACACTGCAGTGGCAGAAGGCTGATGGATGGACCAGGGAGACGGCGCGCCGATGTCAAAGTTGTCTGTCGACTGGCGCGGGAGGCAGTGCGCTGAGAGACACGACTGGAGATGCGCCGAGATCAGCAGCAGGGAGTCGAAGTCTCAGGAAGCGTGTTCAGAGAGCCCAAATGGCGGAGGATACATGTGAGATGCGCAGCCTGGAGCAGGTATTATGTCCCAGCAGCTGCCGATGCCGCAACGCCTTACCGAGGGAGGCAGGCACAAGATGTCGGGAGGCGCAAACAGCAGCAAGCAGAGCCTGCGTGGTCGGAGGGGAAGGCGTCAGCGGATCGATGCTTGGAGTGGTTGCCACGGATGCGATTGCGGAAGGAGAAATAATAACCTGTTTTGGGAGCTCAGCTACGGTCATGGATGGCGGGGAAGGTAGGGAGCTGACTCGCATTATGGCACAGCTGTCGGAACAACCAGAAGGGGGATGTCAGTACACGTGTTCCCACAATCTCGGTGGCGAAGGCTTCGCCGCGATGAGAGTGTGGGTAATCCCTCCGCAGGACGTCGAATTGCTGCTGCGAGAATCGATCAGTGAGAGCTTACGGGGAGCTCTAGCTCGGAGAGGCCCGGCTGGCATTGGTCACTTTGTCAATCACACGTGTTGTGCACGACACAAGAATGCGGAATTGGCTGTTCGTTGGGTTTCTGAGGCAAGACGTCACGCTACGGTAGCAGTCATTGCCACAAAACAAATCCAACCAGGGGAACGGGTATTGGTGCACTATGCGCCGGAAGGGCAGGACTTTGAGCGATGGAAGGGCACGTTCAAGTGTGAGTGCTGTAAATGCAGAGGCGTGTGTGGAGGTGATAGAGCATCTGGCCCAGGCGAACTGTTCGAGGCAATGCAGCGTGCGGGGGCCCTACAAGGAGCGAACGAGACAGGACTGACGCAAGAGAGAACTGCTGAAGTGGGCACACGAGTGCGGGTGCAACTACCAGGAGGAACGCTGGTCGGCAATATCACACAACATCGAGACTCTAAGGTGCTAGTATGGGGAAGACAAGGGCGGGCGCTCCAGCCAGTCTCAGTCATGGTTGATCCCAAGAACTGCGAGATAATTCCGGACAGCATGCTATGGGGTGATCTAACTATCCCAGCATGGGCCTTGCAGAGAGTGAAATATCGGCAAGCAGCACCGGACCAGCAGAGCTATCTAGACGACACGGTTTTGACGGCGCTACTCAGGTGGGGGCTCCATGGGGACTCAGCAAGTGCAGGGTTGCAGCCGAGCATTCACCGAGACTGGATAGGTGACACATACACCTTCGAGTATATGCAGAGGATGTGGCGCGAGATACAGGGTCATGCAGGTCAAGATCAGGCAGATCCCATGGGGAGCATGCTGCATGCAGCTAGCCAGCCCGATGCTCAGGGGGCGGCGAGCCGGCGAGCACACAAACAGAGTCGATGGTTGCAGCTGGACTTGAATATGTATGACAATATTATGCTGCCAATCAATCTGCCACAACACTGGCTCCTCGCATGGATAGACGCAAAATCAAGGAGGCTGCACCTACTGGACTGCTCCAAAGAATATGGGAAAGGATGGAGAGGCACTATCCATGGGCTCTTATGGATATGGCTTGTAGCATCAGTCAGACGAAGGAATGCTGCCACGGGCGCCGCCGCTACAGAGCCAATTTGGTCAATTGACTTGCGAACTGTGGACGTGCACGATCTCAGCTTACTGCCTGGTTTCACTCGGGAGGCCCGCGACCGAATTCTTCGGTGCCGGAGAGACACGACTGAAACCTTGTCCACGGTAAAGAGTGTACTGGGAGCCAGCAACATCATTAAACTCACCAATCTCAACATCGAACTACGATGGGGAGGGCCGGGGGATCCCAGGCACTGGCAGTGGAGCTCCAAGCCTCTTGCGGTCCCACAACAAACGCGGAAATGTGACTGCGCGATCTTCACGTTCTTGTACTCAGCCTTTGTAACAAGGGGATGGGATCTGTCTCAGCTCCGCGCGTTTGACCCGCAAGCTGCAAGAGCCTGGATCCAGCAGGTCCTACTTCGAGAAGGCAAATGGGCACGACAGTGGGCCTGCTGCGCATGTGGCGTAGAGATCCAACGCGCCGCACCGGCGGTTGGAGATGCACACCGGACACATGCGCCGGAGTGTTCAGGTCTGGAAAAGAGCGCATGTCGCACGCGTCAAGCCAAACTGACACAAGCGCGCGGCGGAGCATCACCAGCGCTGGAGGACGATATGGTGGCCTCGCGATCAGACACCTGCGACCCAAGGACGAAAGCACCAGCGGTGTCCACTCGGATGCAGAAGCAGGTGTCAGCATCCATGGAACGGTGCAACACCCCCCAGGGTGTGGGGAAAGGGAGCGGGAATGGTGGCAAGCATCAGACAGCGGGGGCCTGCAGTCAGAGCGAAATCCAACACGGACCGAGTGGCCAAACGGGGGAGGGTGCGAGCTCGAACCCCCCCGCAGTGCAGCCAAGGCGGGAAGGGAGTGCCTCGGCCCACGACATTGGATGCAAGGGATTGATGGGGTCGCGGGCAAGAGGCGCCACCAAATCAAGCTCCAAACACCCCACTGCGAGGCACCAGGGGAAAGACAAGAAGAAACCTAGCAGTAAGTGTGTTAAGGGTCGAAGATGCCCCACACAGAGGTCCATTGTGGAAGCTTTTGCTGGCCAACGCCAAAAGTCGCCACAGAATCGCAACAGCCCACCAATGGGGCAATGCGATACTCCAATGCGAATGGAAGGAGACACGCAGAGCGGGCCGATTCGAAAGGCGGTACTAGGCATCAAGGTCAAGGCTGATGGTACCTGTGCGCCTGGAATCAGGTGTGTGGCATGTGGCAAGTGGAACGCGACATGTCGGGCGGGCGAGGACCCACTTTCGTTCGTTTGCAACAACAAATGCTGGAGAAGATGGTGGCGGCAAGGAGTTGTGCGGACACCTGGAGGGAACGGTAAGCGCACGAGAAAACCCGAGTGCACAGACCAAGATGAAGCAACACCCTCCCCTTCACCACCCGACATGGCGTGTACCGGATGCGGTAAGAGGAAAGGAGCGCACCCCTGTGAACGATGCTGGGGAGTGTGGTACTGTACGCAGGCCTGCCAGCGTGATCACTGGGTAGCACATCAGAGTCGATGCACTCAAGGACCGTGGTGCGTGACGTGTGGTAGCGAGGATCAACAGGTGTGGTGCAACGGCTGCAACAAGGCGGCATATTGTAGTCGGGAGTGCCGTGGCGCGGATCGTAATTGTCATCAGGCACGATGTGACGGCAGATGGGAGGAGGATTCTGCTAATGAAATTGGTGACAGTACCACGGCGGGTAAAGAAAAAGGCGCACGTGGAGACGGTTTCGTGGGTTCTCAGGGAATGGGGCAGGAATCAAAAGTTCGAGCAGCTCGCCACCAGCGGCTACGGCCTCAGGAGCGAGAANTTGAGGCGTCACCCGGCGAAGANGTAGCGAGTGATGCCCAAGGCCNGCACAAGGACGCGCTGGTCCGAATGGTGGAAGAGCGACGACGTTCAGATGTGATGGAAGCCACGAGTAACAGCGACGCGGCAGCCAGAACAGCTGAGAGGCTACAGGTGGATCAGGCGGCGCTCCAATGCGCCCTTGAAAAACTCAATGGNCCAGCATGGACACCCCCCACGGATATGAGCCTACAGAATGATCGGAGATGGGCGAGGACAATGCTGCGACCCCTCTTGAAAACAATGGCGTCACGGCGGGTTGACAGATTACTAACTGAGTGGGGACAAGATAGAGCACTTGACATAGTTGTACATGGCATACCAGCTGACAGTGCAGTACAGGCTGTCAATCTCCTCTCTAGTGCCGGCCTTAAGGTGATTAGCAGGCGAGAATGCCCGCGAGCATTCCAGATACACACGACACGTGAATCCGCTTGGAGGAGNACCACACTGCGGGTGACAGTAGAAGTGAATGACGCACTGCGGCACACGTGGTCTGGAAGNCAGCGTGTCGGGGGTAACGAAGTCATCTGTGAGCGAGCCGATCGGGGGCAGGAGGAGGACGAAGAGTGGCATCGTACGGCAGTTCTAAGACCACCCCACGCCTACGCCAGTGACCTATTGCAACAATGGTGTAGGGCTTGGCGACTTGTCGGGCTTTCGGAACTCGAAATGCGGGAGATAATAATCTGGTCGACCCAAAACAGCATGCCAGAATGGCGGATTGATGAACTACTGGTTTGGTCACCTGGACCACCGCGTCTCCTGCACCAGGTTTGGGCGGGGACGGGAGCGATGCAAGGGCAGATTCGATTGCGAGGGGAGCACATTGCTGCCCAGCACCGGAACTCACACCTTCTGCGGAATGCGCATGCGGTTGGGGGACGCAGGGTGTTTGAAACACGTTGTCCGAACAGCGACCATCACCTCCCGCGGGGGACGATGCGAAGGCAGAGCATGGTACAGATTCAGATCGGGTTACCGAGGAATGCACCCCCCGTGCACTCAGCACCAGACCCCCTCAAGAGCGAAGAAAGTGTGCTCACAAACGCACCGATCTGGGAGCAGACCGGGCAGCTCAGAGCGATGTGGGAGCCGATGATTCCGGGCAGTGATTGGGAGGCGATGAGCACGGTATGTATCCGGTTCAAGCAAATTCGATCTCTAGGAAACGAGAACGAAGAGGCGATGTCAAGGAGGCAGGTACGTCAACGGCTGGTCTGCATGCTCAATGAGATTCAGAAAGTGTGCCGACTGGANAACAGGCCGTTCGAAGACTCTGACGTATGCTATGCCGCGGTGACGAGCGCGTGTGGCAACATGGATGGTCTAATTGCACTCCAGAAGCGCGACCGAACTCTTATGGAGGATGACACCCTAGTAGGCGCAGTGCTCGGGTTCTACATCGGCAATGACGTGAGAACGCCAACAACCAGCAGGCACAAATGGTGCCCGATATCAGGCAGAATGGGCGAAACNGCCTGCGGAGTATCCTCCATCACGGCAGCCCACACGTGGGGAGGGGGTATGCGACGACAACTTAGAATGGGAACGCAGCGTGCGGGAGAGCCCACGTGGCGGATACGAGACCCCAAGGAAGGCACGGTGCGTCGCATCCTGGCACTGGTAGGTGGTCGAGGGGACAAGGTCGCTCTTCTCGCTCGGCTGCGCACGACTCCTTGGACCAGGAAGAAAACAGTCATGGCCAGAGGAGAGCCCACCAGGACGCATGTCGATGAGGCAGCAACAGGCACAAGTCGCCCTGCGTGGCCGCCCATGCCAATGAACCCGGACAGCAACGCGGAATCCGAGCATGATGTCAGAAGGCGATGGTGCTGGGCACTCGAAGACTGGGAGCAAGAGTGGGTGCAGAGCCTTTCAAGCAGGATGGGGGATGCAGGACACCAACAGCAGAGAGGNTGTCGGTCCATGAAGAAGGTGTGGCTTGGGATGCAGGGAGACCGAGCAGGGGTTCGAGCTGTAACTGGCGACTGGGTGCCGCGGATCGGAGTAGGGCGTGAAATGGCGCGGGTGGGGACTCAAATGCACTTGCAGGAGGCAATCCGAAGTGGTACTTTCGAAACCTTCATGCAGGAATTAAAGGAGCAAGGCCATGTGGGTGTGGCCAACGANGGGCTTCGGATATGGGAAGACATACGAAGGCCCACTCTCGGAGTAGATCAGAATGACCTACGAGACCGCACGCGTGNATGGAGAGGCTGGCTAGACTGGGAGGTGCAGATGGCGAGACCGCAACTCCAAGCCAACGTCACCACGTGGAATGTTGGTCCCCTGGGGTATGAGGCGTCCAAGGAGCAACTTCGCAGGACTCTGGGCGAGGGGAGAGCGGTGCTCATGATCCAGGAGCTATGCTTCCCTCTAGGAGCGCAAAGACGGGTAAAGCGAGAACTGAATGATCTTCACCCTGATTACATTTGTCTCTTGGAAACAGGGAAGGAAAGTCTCACGGATGACTGTTGGGACACCACAGCCTACGGGTGGAGAAGCCCGTGGCATTTGCGTAAACACTTTGCGGTCGCCTCCTTCTTTCACAAGGGGGTCTTCAAGTCGGTGCAACGCCTGGAGTGGGACACGGAAGGCAGTACCAGAAAGCTCCGCCACATGACCCGGGGGAGGGTGCTGTGGGCCGAGGCGANCACGCATGGAGGCAAGAAGTTGCGCACTTTCAACATTCATCAAGCCACATCGAGCCACCTAGACCTGCAGAACCGGGTTTGGCAAATCCTGAAAAAACATATCCTCGACTCAAAACATCATATGATGCTGTTGGGAGGAGACTTGAACGCCAACGCTGGAGGTGTGAGAGAAGGATACGCAGTATCGACTGAGCATCGCATGCGCCAGGTGGACACGCTGCTGGCAGACCTGGTGCGAGAGACGGGAGGACGCATGATTTCACCAGCAACTATGTCCTGGAAACAGGACGGCGGGTGCAAGGGGGCGAGGCTGGATCATGTAGTATGCTGGAACATGGCAGTGCACGAAAGTGGGGCACCAGTAGGTCGGGAGTGGCGACAGGCTGGGAATCTCGCGCCNGAGGGCGCGCAGGAGTTAACACACCAGAAGTTACAGCTGATATTGGAACAGTACNCTNAGGCAGGGAGGCTGGNGGAGCAGGCTGAGCGGGAGGACGCGCAGGAATTAACACCTCAGCAGGCGCAGTGGGTCCGGGAGAGAAGCATTTCCCTCTCACAAGACGATTGGGCGAGGTTGGACATGGAGACGATAAGCCCACAGTGTGCAATACGAGTAGGGGAAAGTTTCTTTCAACCAGCAGTGTATGGGAGGGCAGATTGGACGGGGGCTCCTCAACATGATCATGCGAAGGTGAGCGTCTCGATAGCACGCGACGTGCTGAAGTTTGAACGCGAACAGCAGGCAACCCATCAGCGTGCTCGTCGAAGGAGACCGCGGTTGGACGATTGGAAGAAGATAGCACCTGATCTAAATGCAACCCTGCAAGAACGCGTGTTGACACGCCAAACTGCAATCCGTGAAGGCAAGATCGACACCGGCGAAGCAGTACAGCAGACGATGAAAGAGCGGGTGCAACTAGAGGAGCAATTGCTAGCCCCAGTGGTCAAAGCTCGATCGCACCAGCAGCGCAGGGGGCCGCACCGCAACCATGAGCAGATAGCACTCATGCGAGACATAGCACGGGCGGAGACCGCCCTTCGGGAAGGACCGCAAGGGGACAGGATTACAGCAGCTCAGGGACTGTGTCTACGAGACCTCGACTTCTCGGCCCTCGGACAGCTGAGTCGACAGGAGGAGCTCGCGGTGACGGCCTCAGCGCACTGGAAGAGCTTGCTTGAAGAACGAGTTAGAGTCAGCAAGGAAGCCCTTTGTTCGCTGACGCAACAGCAGGTGCACGAAAGCCGTAGGGAGATGGACCGACGAGCACGTCGTGCCTTTGAAAACGAGCACAAAGGCCCGAGCAAGTTCACTGGAAAGCAAGGCAGCAGTCATCAACCGGAGCTGCTGCGCTGGGCCGTTCCAGTAGGCTTGCAATGGGTGTCCAAAGGGAGCACACAGGAAGTAACTGCAGCTCAGGACAGAGCGCGAGAGATACGGCGGAGACACCCGGATGCAACAGTCAGTGTCGAATCGGGCGAGGTGTGCGTAGCAATCGTCCAGGTCGGGGAACAGGGAATGGAACGAGCACTACTAAGGGTCCAGAAGGCGTGTGCGACATGGGCAGCGAGATATGCAGAACACAACCCATCAGACTTCATTGCTGACGTTCGAGAGGTGGTCAAGGCCAGGAACCTAGATGCGAAGAGTGTGGTGGATCTGCAGGCCCTCGCGAGCGAGTCAGCGCAGAGAGTGACCAGAAAGGCCCTCCAGCATGTTGGGGACGCGTCCATAGGCACGGCAGGACTGCGCGGAGGGAACGAGTTGCGCTGGACCTCGAGTGGGCCCCACGCGTGTGAGGACATGGAATTATGGCTTGAGCATCTCACTGGGTCCGACTCGGAGCCTGCGCCATTTCACCTTGAGTGGGATGAGGACGGCTTGAGTATCACTCACCCCCTGACTGACGGACGGGCGGAAAGAGATGAGAGAGCAGCAGAATGTGTGGCAGGAGCTGTTGCCACCCCAGGGATGAAGTCGCAAGGATGTGCGGTCGACAACTCGAGGACTCAAAGGGCTCGGAGAACCCTGCGGAAATCGGAAACACGAGCAGGCGATACACCGTTCGGGCTCATCACTGTCCTAAAAGATAGACCGCCAACAGTGCCAGGAAGCAACCACGAGGGTATAGTAGTGCTAACGGCGACAGTACAGGACTTGGCAAGAGTAGATGAACTCATTCAAGAAAGCCAGACGTGGGGTACAGAGCATCTCGTCAGCCGGCAGATTCTCCTTCACGAAGGTCCGTGGAAGGATCAGAACATGGCAATTGCGTGGGAACTGTATTTCCAAGCCCAGGGACTTGCTCCGCATGCGTGGTGTGGTACGAGTGGATGCGCGAGACGTCAGCCGCTGGTCATTGCTACGCAGCCTCTAACGGACGACGGTCGAGCATCTCATACACAATCAGCGTCCCAAGGTCAGGACCGATCCGAACCACGGCGACGCCAGCTCGCAGGTTTCTGTGCCCACTGCTGGCAGCGGGTAGGGCTGAGAACAGGACGAGAGGATGTGGCTAGCATTGACTTCATGAAATCCAAGCGCGTCTTCACGAAAGCAAACAAGATTGATCCGAAGGCAAGGCTTCGCGGACCTGTCACGGAGAATGAGTTTCAGAAGTTCGTAGATAACTACCTCAAGAATAACAAAGCCCCGGGCCCGGATGGTGTCACGAACGAGTGTGTCAAGACAATGTCGAAGGGGGAGCTCGACATTCTGCGTACATGGGCAAATGAGATCCTGGCGCACGGCAAAACCAGACTCATGACGGTCGAAGAGATGAATGGCACGATCAGCCTACTTCACAAGGGGGGGGACTCTGATGATCGACCACGAGATTGGCGCCCGGTTGTCCTCTTGAACTGCACCAATCAACTGGTCATGCACATCTTAAACGCTCGCCTCCGAGAGATCGTGGAGAGAGCGGGTATCCTGGAACCGGGCCAAGCAGGCGGTCGACAGGGCAGAAGTACCGACATCAACTTGGCGAAACTGGAGTGGGTCACACGGGAAGCACTCTCTCAGGGCAAGATTGTGTATAGAATTGACGTGGACTTCACGAATGCCTTCAACGCGATGAGCCAGGCGGCCCTATGGCAAGTGATGGAGGCGTATGGGATCCCGGACGTGGACCTTTTAAAGGGACTGTATGACAACTCGACAGTGCGGCTCTCACCGAATGATGCCTCAAGCGCTACGATTGTCTTTGACACGGGTGTCGCTCAGGGGAGCGCTCTGTCCCCGTTACTTTTCCTCATCTTCATGAACGCGTTGTTAGGCCTCTTAACGGAGACCGGGAAAGAACTGAACATATCTCACGGGTTGGAAAGTAATAGGGCACGACGACGTCAGGGGCAGGGCGTTAGGGCGGGAGCAGGTGTAGGTCAATTTAACTCCATAGGATTTGTGGATGACCTGTCCCTGTTCGCTCAGTCACGAAGCGGAGCTCAGGCACTACTCAATGCAGTCCAGATGTTCGAGGAATGGAGCGGCCTCCGAGTGAACCAGAAGAAAACGTGTGCCATGATCATTGGCAGGGCTGATCTGCAGGGACAAGACGGCGAGCCACTATCTTATCATGGGCGCCCAATCTCGATGTTACCCTCGAGTTCGCCAGTCAGATACCTAGGGCTGTGGGGGACAGCGTGCGGTGACATGGAAGAGACAAAACGCAGAATTCTGGAAAAGACACGGAATGCCCGGGACATGATTGAACATCATCCCCTGACACCAGAACAGGCCGTTGAACTCTTTGTTAGCGTGGGGGTGGGAGCATTTCGATACTCAGCGGCCCTGGTGTCCTGGACAGCGGCAGAACTGGGCGAGCTAGAAAAGCTGTGGGTGCAAGCGTATAAGAGGGCATGGCTATTACCGTTATCCACAGCATCAGATATCTTCACCCTACCTCAAGAGGAAGGTGGTCTGGGATATCCCCGACCACTTGGAATCATGGCCCAAGAACTATGCCGACACCTTCAGCGGAGCATTAAGCATGATGACGTCGCCAGGCAAATCTCGCAATGGGAATTAGACCAGACGTTAGAAAGGTGGGCATGCGCCTCACTACATGACCTACAGCAGGAGATGAAGCTGTGGAAGTGGGACCAGACACTGGAAACGAAATGGGCAAGAGTAGCCAAGTGCATGCAACTCTTGAACATGGAGATTGCTTGGCACCCGACTGTGACTGAGCGAAGTGAGACAGGCGGGACGAGTTGGGCAGAGGCTACGCGCGAGCTTCGTAGGCTCCGGAGTCGAATAGAGGCCATGGGTGGGTGTAGATCCTCATGGGAAGAGGGCATATGGCACATGGAGAAAGAGCAATGGAGACTGGTCTGGGATGGAGAGGCGGCCTTCTGGGAAATGGCTCCGAAACTTCTAGCAGCGGGACATACATGCGTAGAGGATATGGTCCAATGCGCGTATGCAAATGGTGGCGAGACAAAGAAAATACCACTACTAGCAAGGGTCAAAGCGGAAGAAGGCACCCAGACGGTACGGATCCTTGTCGAGCGAGGGTTAACAGACGACACGGAACGAACACGACACACTGTGCAGCGGTGGCTGGACATGGTAGATTGGAGAGCAGTCAGCGTGGGAAAAACGACGGCCCGACTGAAGCAAAGCGTCAAGTGGTACCTGAAACGTGATGCAGGGCAAGTACGCGCGAGTCACCCAGCACGCACTTGGGTCGAGGGCCAAGAGGCACGCATGGCAGCAGGAGCGAGTACCAACGAAGACCTGGACGCCAGGAAGTGCTCGGAGCTGTTACGAAAAGCACTTCAAGCGGGGCAGGGGGAAGAAGGTGCGAACACTCAACGGGAGGAATCGAAGGTGGTGGCTGCGATCAACCCAGGATGTCGCCCAGACATCGCTACAAAGGGTGTACTCCGTCTGGTCAGAATGGCCAGCGTGAACAAGGCAGAGACAATTACACTCATGAAACTCGTCAGACCCTGGCTACCGCCGGGCTGGGGCGCAGGATGGCAAGAGCTGGTCGCTGAAGCAGTCAAGTCGGAACCAAGCATGCACGCAAAACTAATCTCCGATTTCATTGACGAAAGGTGCACGACGTGCCCCTGTTGCCAGACGAGGTTCACAGCGAGGTGTCGAGGGTGCGCGATGAGGTGGTGCACGAGATGTACCACGGAGGAGAAGGGGTGTGAGGGATGTGACGGCAAGGCCAGCAGGGTGCCAGAGGCAGGGATGGCGGAGGTTGTGGTGCAAGCAGGACTTAAGAACAAGAAACTAGCCAATGGAACGAGGGCGGTGAATGTGCATAATTTGGGANGCCAATTTGTGAGCGAAGTGCTAGATGTGCGACGCACGCCTGAGGTGAATCAGCGGGCGGGGAAAGAAGGGGAGACCCTTCAATTCCTAGCACAAGTGCGAGGATGGCAGGGGGTTGAAGCATCAGCGAGAAAGGAGCGGCTTCTCAACTTGAATGACCTAAATCTGGGGATCGAATTAGAACGGGNGGCAGGCACTGACATATTCCTCATCCCGAAGGAACATTATCCTCAAGCGATGCCAGATAATGATGACTCAGGATGGTGGTACCGTGTCAGAGAGGTAAGGCGGTGCAGACAGTGCACAGTGTGCGGCCGGCGAAAAGTGCAAGGGGAATTCACAAGTGATGACTGGAGCAAGCAACACCCTGCCAAGTGTCGTCAGTGCAAGGGTGATAAACCGCACTNAATGATCAGCGAGCCTGGAAGAAGAAAGCACAAATTGGCCATAGGTGTCAGCCGAGCAGGGCACAGCAGGTGCCAACAACACCCAGCCGCACATGGAGCCGAGGGAGCCGAGGGCGCGGAATCTGTGGCATACAGACGGTCGAAACGAATGAGGATACAAAAACGTGAAGACCTAATGGACCGGGATGACTCGGCGTCGGAGGCGGACGTACAGGATGATGAACGGGAACTGTATGGGGTCTGGACGTGCGCCCTAATGTCACCAGCCGACCCTAGATTCATAGGACGAGGCGACGACAGTAGCGGCGGAGAGGTAGCCTATACACTGGAAGAGATGCGAACCCTGCTTCAAAGTCAACCAGGGGAGATGAGCATCTGGCTCACCACGAGGCAGATGGGATGGTCCCTCTCTCCGGAATACAGCGAGATCTGGAATGCACGGGATGAGATGGAAGGCAAGCCAACTGCGAGGGGGCTTGCACCAGCGATCTCGACATACATCAGAGGGCTTAGCGAGGAAATCATCAGTTCGGCGGACCAGGACAGGCAAGCGATCTTCATGGAGGCGCGGCTTCTTGATCAAGCATGGGGCATATGGGATGACGAGGAAGCGGCCAGCGAGGACAGGCAGATGCGGATGCCGGAAATGCCTGAGGGAAATGACGACATTCGACATCATGTAGAGGCCATTATCACTAGACATCGCAGAGAGTGGGAGCCCCCGTCACACCCGCTAGTGCAGAATGATCCTCAGCTGCTCCCGGATGGTGGGCTAACGCCACAAATCGGCTGTGATTTCTTCCTCGATGAGAGAATTCCACGAGACGCGCGGGGACAAGGATATGTGGCGGTGACAGAAACCTCTCTGCTGTGGAAGGAGTGTGCAACGGCAGATGTTTTCACGTATCAAGGATTGACATCGTGCCTGGAACCGGATCAGACATGGACGGTTATGGGCAGCGTGTGGCACTCTCTGCGGAGGCGGACTGAGCGCTCAGAAGAGGACCTCAGAGCTTTGATTCATGGGGAGACTGCCTATCAGGACAAGCTTGAAGCGGCGGGGTACAGGTCACCATCGTGGCGAATCTTACGAGCCTTGCAAGGGTTACAAGCAGCCAATCAGTTACAAGGGGAGTCAGCGGTGTCGGCACCCCCCTTCTTTAGGAGTGCCGGACGTGGACAAACGAGTTTCTGGGGGAAGCCCAGTGGACCCACCGTTTTTTTGTGGGAATCTCTGGATGAAGAAGGGAAGAGAGCGTGCGAAGAGGCCGTGCGCTCGAGGAAAGACTGGGTAGTGTGGAGTCGCACAAGACCAAAACAAAAAGGAGAGCAAGCACAAGCACACGAAGGGGCAGGAAAAGCCGTCTTTGCAGGCAAGGTTCGATCAGCTCAAGGCGATCAGCAAATTGAGGGTGCTGATGAGTTGTCGGATGGGGAGCTGGAGGAGGAACAAACTGGAGATGAAGCGCGGAAAGGAGGGACGTGCAGACGAAGGGGATGGTGGAAGGCAGGAAACATCGCCACGAGTGCATGCCCAGCAGGCATGACGGCATGGGTGCATAAAGAATGTACCACCATCGATCAGCGGGCTATCATGAACCTACGGCAGGCATGGGACTGTGCGGAGGAGAAAGATGAATGCACGGTATCAATGACGGGACTAGAACGAGACTATTGGCTGGGCTCGGAAGCGGGCAGGGTTGGCAGCTACGAGTTTCAAGGGGCTGTTTTTGGGATTGATGGGTCGAATCACGAAGGGTGCATGGGGTCAGGGTGCTGCAGGCTAGGCATGCCAGAAGCAGACCAGCGAGTTAGGGTGGGCAGAGAGGAGGAAGGCACGAGCTCAAATCGTCCGGAGCTGGGAGGAGTGGTATTAGCACTCAAGCAAGCAGAACTCAGCGAAGACGTACTCATACTGTGCGATAACGAGTCGGTGTTGAAAGTGATCAAAAAGTGGATAGGGCAAGGGCGCGCCACGCTAGCTGATGCACCGGACGCCGACATACTGCGCGAAATCCTGGAATTGCTGCGAGCAAGAATCGAAGCAGGACGGGCAACGTTTCTCGTAAAGGTCAAGTCACATCGGGGAGAGCCCATGAATGAGAGAGCGGACACCTTGGCTGAGGAAGGTAGAGCGAGGCCTGACGAGGAGAAACGGTGGGACGCCAGGACAGACCGGATGACCTTCACAATCACGCGACAGGGCACCTCGAAGACGTCGGTGTGGACAGATAGCGTCAGGAATGCATTCAGGAAACAGGCCGGGCGATCAAAGACACAGGACATGTATGAACAGGCGGCGAGAAACTGGTCCCGAAGAGTGTGGTACCCCCGGGACCAGAGATGGATGCAAGCAACTAAAGAGGGACGGAGAGCTGCCAAGAGTGGGAAATTCAAAGATGAGCAGGCATGGGGAAAAGAGTGTTTTGAAGATTTGGAGCGCAGAGATCTTGGAAAGCCCGCCACGACCACATGGACCACNGACTTCCTCGTTCGTGGTGGTGAGAGTCGTGAGGAGTTAGGCAAGTGGCTCAGAAATCGTGCGGTTCCTTGGAAACGGAGACGACGTCTCATACAGGTAGTAACGGACACTTTCCCGTGCGGGCAGTGGCTGCACAAGATTGGTCGCAGGTCGACGGCCGAATGTGAATTATGCCGGCGAATCAAAGAAATGACAGATGGAAACACTCAAGGAGATGTACCGGTTGAGAGCATAGGTCACATACAAAGTGCGGGGTGCTTAGGCCAGAGTGAGGTGGTCACAACGGCNCACAATGAGTGCATCAGGGGCCTCATAGGGGATCTGCAAATGCATCGCAAGAAGAGGAGCAATCTTACGTTCTTGACGATGGAATCGGAGCACACGATCAATACCTTATGGGAGCAGGACGGATGCAGTGAGATCTGTTCCAAAGAGGAGTTATGGGAGGCGGCAAAGGAGGTTGAAATGTCAATCCCGCTGGGGGATAGCGATGACGTGCCACCGGAATGGCAGTACGAAGAGAGATTCTGGCGGCGACGACTGGATGGCATAGCGCTGGACACTGTCAAGAAAAGATGCTACCTTCTTGAGTTCAAGAGAACGAGAGACCGTAGACTCTCGTACGAGGAAAAAGCAGCAGCGGTAGCAATCAAGCAGTACAGGAGCCTGATGAGCGGACTTAAGGCGATCGGGCCACAGCAAGGGTGGAAGGTGGAGCAACTGGTGTTCGTAGGGGGGACATGCGGGTCTGTCAACGAGGAAACGTTTAATACTAACCTTGAATTGTTAGACATACCAGCGGGCAAGCGGAACCACCTGCGGCAGAGAATGGCAAGGAGACTTTTAGAAGTACAAGACACAGTGCTACGAGCGTACTTTGCGCAGAAGTATGGGGAAAAACCGACACGGGGAGGGGAAGAGGGCAGCACAGCGAGGCCGGGAGGACTCGCACACCTAGGTGCCGATGTGTACGCGTGAAGGGACGGAAGGAGGCTCGGGCAGACAATTGTCTGGGGGGAGTTAAGGAGGGCGCAAGTGAGTTCATCTAACGATGATCGAGGTTGGAATGTGAGTCCACCTGCGGGTGGTCAAATCAGGTCATACACCTTCGGCCCTTTTGCAGCGGAGGCGATGTTACGCGAGCGCAAGGCGATGAAAGTGGTGAAGGATATGGATGGGAAGGGGCTTGAGGTTAGGAGTGTGGACGAGCGAAACGTGAAGAAGGGGAGCAACGTGAAGCCGTCGTGAAGAAGGAGGCTGAGGAGTAGGTCAAGGGAGGACAGGAGCCGATGTCGACTGTCGACGGGGAGCAGGGAGCACTCGGGTAGGGTAGTGACGGAACTATTTGTACATAAGGTGTCGATGATTGTGTAGGAGGTATGTAGCAGGCTGGTCAGAAGTGAGCAGCACCAGCCTGCACCTGGCCTTGGTAAGAGAACTAGGGCCAGCGGGCGTGCAGCAGAGTAGAGCACTGCATGCCCAATCCCGCTCGGGAGGAGGCCGTGCCGGGAAGGGTAGTAGGGCGGCTAACCTCATGTCAGGTAAGACATAGGAACGCCAGAAGGAGGGAGCCGATATGAGGCTCGAGGAGATCAAAGGAGAACTTCACCTTTGCTCGATTATCACTTTTTGTGAATGCACTTACGAGTGTAGTGGTTACTGAACAAGTACCAATAAACACCAATCTCTCTCAGTTCTAGGGCCCCAGACGTGTTTCAGTGTATAATCCTCTAAAACTCTTTAAATTCCTGAAGCTTAAAAGGTTGCTTGTTGGAACCTTGGAATCACAGGTCCCCCAGGGGAGCATTTACCCTACTGGGACCAGATTTCATATACCAGATTTCTCTTTGATTTCTGGTAGCCCTGGTGGGTCACAAGTTTAGCTTCAACCCGGTCCCGGGGCCCCGTCTCGCGGGTAACCTGTCAAGGTAACCAAGACTCTCCTCTCACCTAGTGCCTGCACGGGCAGTCGCCTGCCGGTCCTAACGAGAACGGGAGGAAAGNNNACCCTNCAAAGACCAAAGAGTCACGGTAACCGTGGGCCAAGCGCAGGTTTTCTGGGCCGAGTCCCTCAGGCATCCCCGGCTACATGTCTG
>JGI24538J26636_10000128_pt1 | contig 22217 bp, 28 predicted proteins | sample SouAtlMetagenome_FD_26636 | JGI IMG/M metagenome (IMG submission 26636) | reverse complement strand
TTTTCTTGAAATACTACTTAAAAAATAGTAAATAAATTTAAAAAGAGTATAGCGGGTTACAAAAATAAGTTTTATTTTTTTTAATTTAAATACAATAACTTTTAGAGTAACTAACTCAATTGGTAGAGTGTTTCGCTTACAACGAAACAGTTGGCAGTTCAAGTCTGCCGTTACTCAACGAGAATACTCGTCTTTAGTTGATTACTAAACAATTTTATGTATTTATTATTAATTTTTTTACCTTTTTTAGGTTCAATTTCTGCTGGTTTATTTGGTAGAAAATTAGGACCATTTGGCGCATCTTATATTACAGTAAGTTGCTTATTACTTACATTTATTTTGTCTTTTTTTGCTTTTTATGAAGTTGCTTTTTTAAATTCTTGTGTTTATATTAAATTGATTCCTTGAATTGATTCAGAATTATTAAATGTCGATTGAGGTTTTTTGTTTGATCCATTAACAGTTGTAATGTGCTGTGTTGTCACATTTGTTTCGACTATAGTGCATTTGTATTCTACAGAGTATATGGCATATGATCCTCACCTACCTCGATTTATGTCTTATTTATCTCTATTTACGTTTTTTATGTTAATTTTAGTTACTGCAGATAATTTTGTTCAAATGTTTGTTGGTTGAGAAGGTGTAGGGCTTTGTTCTTATTTACTTATTAATTTTTGATTCACACGCATACAAGCAAACAAAGCAGCAATAAAAGCAATGGTTTTAAATAGAATTGGTGACTTTGGTCTTGTAATGGGAATTTTGCTTATTTTTGTTGAATATAAAGCTATTGATTACGCAACAATTTTTGCTTTAACACCAATTTTTGTTGGAAAATCTATTAATTTTTTAAGTTTTGATTTTAATTTAATTTCTTTAATTTGTTTTTTTTTATTTGTAGGTGCCGTAGGTAAATCTGCTCAACTAGGTTTACACACTTGGCTACCTGACGCGATGGAAGGCCCCACTCCTGTTTCAGCATTAATTCACGCAGCTACAATGGTGACCGCTGGGGTTTTTTTAATTGCTAGAACATCACCTTTGTTTGAGTATTCACCTAATATGCTAAAAATTGTTACAATTGTAGGCGCATGTACTGCTTTTTTTGCAGCAACAGTAGGTTTACTGCAAAACGATTTAAAAAAAGTAATTGCTTACTCAACATGTAGTCAATTAGGTTATATGATATTTGCATGTGGTCTTTCTAACTATTCTGTTGGCGTGTTTCATTTAGTTAATCACGCGTTTTTTAAAGCTTTACTTTTTTTAGGCGCAGGTTCAGTAATTCATGCTGTTTCAGACGAGCAAGATATGCGTAAAATGGGAGGTTTAAAAAAGTTAGTTCCTTTTACGTATTCTGTAATGGTCATCGGATCTCTTGCTTTAATAGGTTTTCCTTTTTTAACAGGTTTTTATTCAAAAGATGTGATTTTAGAAGTCGCTTACGGTAAATATACAACGGAAGGTCATTTTAGTTACTTATTAGGGAGTTTAGGTGCTTTTTTTACAGCTTTTTACTCAACTCGATTAGTATATTTAACTTTTTTATCAAACCCAAATGGGTATAAGTCAGTTATTTGCTCTGCATATGATTCTTCTTATCAAATTACCTTATCTTTATTTTTGTTGGTTATTCCGAGTGTTTTAATTGGTTTTTATGCAAAAGATATGATTATTGGTTTTGGTAGTGATTTTTGAGGTAATTCTATTTTTTGCAAAATTGAAAACATGAATCGAATTGATTCTGAATTTATTACACATAAATTTAAAATTTTACCTGTTGGTTTAAGTTTGTTAGGTTCTTTTTCTTCTTTTTTATTTTATTTAATTGGAAGTAAGCTATTAGTTAAATTAAAACTGTCTAGTTTCGGGAAAAAAATTTATAACTTTTTAAACAAAAAATGATTTTTTGATAAAATTTATAATGAATATTTAGGCCAATTTTTTTTTACTATAAGTTATACTGTTACGTATAAAATGATTGACAGAGGTATTATAGAAGTTTTTGGTCCTATGGGGTTATCCTCTATTTTATCAAAAAAAGGGTTTAACATTTCAAAATTACAAACAGGTTATTTATACCATTACACGTTTGTAATGCTTGTAGGTTTAACGTTCGTTGTAGGGTTGAGACAATTTTGAATTTTTATAGGAACGTATACTGATTTTAAAATTTTTATGCTGTTTGTAGCAACAAGCTTTTTTTTAGCTTCAAAAAAAGTATAATTTTTTTTCGGTATAAACTATAAATGACAAACAATATAGTACAATTAAATCCTATATACAGGTTTGCTACTCGTTGACTTTTTTCAACTAATCATAAAGACATCGGAACATTGTATTTAATTTTTGGAGCTATTTCTGGTGTTGCTGGAACTGCATTATCTTTATATATTCGAATTACGTTAGCTCAACCCAATGGAAGTTTTTTAGAATACAATCACCATATGTATAACGTAATCGTAACAGGTCATGCTATTTTAATGATTTTTTTTATGGTAATGCCTACTTTAATTGGTGGTTTTGGGAATTGGTTTGTTCCGCTTATGATTGGTGCCCCAGACATGGCGTTCCCACGTATGAACAATATTAGTTTTTGGTTATTACCACCTTCATTATTGTTGTTATTTGCTTCAATGTTAACTGAGTCTGGTGTAGGTACAGGTTGAACTATTTACCCTCCTCTTTCAAGTGCAACAGCTCATTCAGGAGGTTCCGTAGACTTAGCAATTTTTAGTTTACACGTTTCTGGAGCGTCTTCTATTTTGGGTGCAATCAATTTTATTTGTACTATTTTTAACATGCGAGTTAAGTCTTTGTCTTTTCACAATTTACCATTATTTGTATGATCTGTTTTAATTACTGCTTTCTTATTATTGTTATCTTTACCTGTGTTAGCCGGGGCGATTACTATGCTGTTAACTGATAGAAATTTTAATACTACCTTCTTTGACCCAGCTGGCGGNGGCGACCCTGTGCTATTTCAACATCTTTTTTGATTTTTCGGCCATCCTGAAGTGTATATCCTTATCCTTCCTGGATTTGGTATTATTAGTCATATTATTGTAAGTACCGCTAAGAAGCCTATCTTTGGCTATTTAGGGATGGTTTACGCTATGATTTCGATTGGAGTTTTAGGTTTTATTGTGTGAGCACATCACATGTTTACTGTTGGATTGGACATAGATACAAGAGCTTATTTTACTGCGGCAACCATGATAATTGCTATCCCAACAGGAATTAAAATTTTTAGCTGACTTGCTACGCTATGAGGTGGTTCTATTGATTTAAGAACACCAGGTTTATTTGCGATAGGTTTCATTTTTTTGTTTACTGTAGGTGGCGTAACTGGAGTTGTTTTAGCTAATTCTGGTATTGATATTGCATTACACGATACATATTACGTAGTAGCACACTTTCATTATGTTCTGTCGATGGGAGCTGTTTTTTCAATGCTTGGTGGTTTATATTTTTGATTTGAAAAAATTACAGGAGTTCGTTATTCTGAAATTTTAGGAAAAATTCATTTTTGAAGTTTTTTTATTGGAGTAAATTTAACTTTTTTTCCAATGCATTTCTTAGGAGTTGCAGGGATGCCACGACGTATACCAGACTATCCTGACTCGTATTTGGTGTTTAACAAAATTGCTTCTTGAGGTTCCTATATTTCAGCTATTTCTTCATTATTTTTTTTTTATATAGTATTTGAAGCTTTTTCAGCAAATAGAAAGAATTTTAACAAACTATAAAAATATTTTTATATAATTCAAATAATAATTAATTTAATCTATTTTTTTAAAAAATAAGTTCGTTTCTTTTAATAGATTAAGTATAACAATGACTTTATAATTTTTACAAAAATGATTTTTATAACACAATGTGATAGTCCCGCTCTTTGGCAAACTTATTTATCTGATCCTGCTAGTATATCTATGGAAGGTATTTTAATCTTTAATAAACATTTACTTTTTTTACTTACAGTAATTATTTTATTTGTTGCCTGACTTTTATTTTATACTTTGTATTATTTTATAGAATATAATAATAAATTTAGTTCTAAATTTGTTCATTCAAAAGAACTAGAAATTGTTTGAACTTCTATACCAGCTTTAATTCTTTTAATACTATCAACGCCTTCTTTTACTTTATTATATGCAATGGACGAAATTTCAGAACCAGAATTAACTTTAAAAATTTTAGGTCATCAATGATTTTGAAGTTATGAAATTTCAGAATTTAATTCATGCCAAAAACAAGAACAAAGTTTAAAGTACGTCTGTTATATGATGGTTTTAGATGGGTTACCTACTACAAAACAAGGTTATTTTCGTTTGCTAGAAACTAACAAACGAGTTATACTACCAACAAATACCCACTTACGTCTTTTAGTTAGTGCTGCTGATGTTTTACATAGTTGAACAATTCCTTCTTTTGGTTTAAAAGTCGATGCTTGTCCTGGTCGATTAAATCAAATAAATTTATTTATTAAACGTATTGGAGTATTTTTTGGACAGTGTAGCGAAATTTGCGGAGTGAACCATGGGTTTATGCCTATTGTTATTGTTTCATTGCCTACTGTACAATTTCACCATTATATTATGACAAAATTAGAACTAAATTAATTTTTTATGTTTTAGGTTAAATTCCTTATATATTTATGTATTTCAAAGTACAATTTTTTTTTAAGAACACTAGAAAATTCGATTCAATTGAGAGAACTTTTTTACAAAATTATTTTATAATAAATGTCAGATAAAACTAGATTTAAGTATTTAAAGACAAAACACAGTTTTCATTTAGTAGATCCTAGCCCTTGACCGTTAGTCGCTTCTCTAGGAGCTTTTTTTATGACGTCAGGTACAGTTTTATATATGAATAAATTTTTAGGTGGAGGTCAACTAGCGTCAATTGGATTTTTTGTTATCCTTTATGTTATGTATACATGATGACGTGATATTGTACGAGAGGCGACTTTTGAAGAACAGCATTCTGTTGCAGTTCAAAGAGGTTTGCGATTAGGTATGATTTTGTTTATTGTTTCTGAAATTATGTTTTTTTTTGCTTTTTTTTGAGCTTTTTTTCATTCTAGCCTGTCTCCTGTTTTTAATTTAGGTGGTATTTGACCCCCAGAAGGAATAGAAACTATTCAAACTTCAGGAATTCCGTTAACAAATACACTTTTTCTTTTGAGTTCTGGAGCAACAGTGACTTGAGCTCATCACGCTATAATAGTGAGAGCAAAAAAGCAAGCAATTATTGGGTTACTTTTTACTATTGTTTTAGCAACAATATTTACTTTATTGCAAGGGATGGAGTACGTTGAAGCTCCTTTTAACATAAATGATAGTGTTTTTGGTTCTTGTTTTTATATGGCTACAGGATTTCATGGTTTTCACGTTTTTGTTGGTACTTGTTGTTTAATAGTTTCACTTTTAAGAATTGTGTACAATCATTTTACTTCAACACATCATTTTGGGTTTGAATCAGCAGCATGATATTGACATTTTGTTGATGTTGTGTGGTTGTTTTTATTTATTACAGTTTACTGATGGGGTGGTATTCATTAAAAAATTTTTTATTTTTAAATGGTTTAATTTTAAGTTTAAAACTTAACTTTATTAGTAGTTAAAATCTATTTGAATTTTATGAATTCTAGTTATAATATAAAACCTAGTATTTTTGGTAAATTTACAAACTTGACTAACTCTAGCGAGTATAATAATTCTAATTTTATGTCGTCTTTTGTTGTTAAAACTATGCGATGAAGTAAAAATTATTTGTTATCGATTTTAGATAGTCATATTATACATTACCCTAGCCCGTTAAATTTAACTTATGCGTGAAGTTTCGGCTCGTCAGCAGGTATTTGTCTTGTAATACAAATACTCTCTGGTGTTTTTTTAGCTATGCATTATACCCCACATATTGATCTTGCTTTTAGTAGTGTAGAACACATTATGCGAGACGTTAACAATGGGTGGTTAATTCGTTATGTTCACGCTAATGGCGCTTCAATGTTTTTTATTGTTGTATATTGTCATATTTTTCGTGGTTTATACTATGGTTCTTACATTCAGCCGCGACAACTGTTGTGATGTTCTGGTGTGCTGATTTTTATTTTAATGATGGGAACAGCTTTTATGGGTTATGTTTTGCCTTGAGGCCAAATGAGTTTTTGAGGTGCAACTGTAATTACTAGTTTAGTAACAGCTGTTCCAGTAGTAGGTCAGTCTATAGTAGACTGATTATGAGGTGGGTTTACAGTTAATAATGCTACATTAAATAGATTTTTTAGTTTACATTTTCTGTTACCGTTTTTAATTGCTGGTTTAAGTTTGGTACATTTAGCTCTTTTACATAAAGATGGGTCTAACAATCCATTAGGTATTGACAGTAAAAGCGATAAAATTCCTTTTTATCCTTATTTTGTAGTAAAAGATTTATTTGCTTTTTTTTGTTTTTTAACTTTTTTTGGTGTTTTTGTTTTTTATTTCCCAAATGCTTTAGGTCATCCTGATAACTACATACAAGCAGATCCTATGCAAACGCCAGCACATATTGTTCCAGAATGATATTTTTTACCATTCTACGCTATTTTAAGGTCAATACCAGACAAATTGGGCGGTGTTGCAGCTATGGCTGGGTCTCTTATAATTTTATTTTTAATTCCATTTACTAATACGTCTGAAATTAGAAGTACAACATTTAGACCTATTTTTAAAATATTTTATTGATTGCTTGTAGCTGACTTTTTACTTTTAGGTTGAATTGGGCAAAAACCAGTTAAAGATGTTTATGTTTGAGTAGGGCAGGTAGCTACTGTATTTTATTTTTTGTTTTTTTTGATTTTAATTCCTGCAATAGGTATCGTTGAAGCTAAATTAACAACTTATTCTAATAAAAAATAAATACATTTTAATAATCTAATAATGACATTAAAAAAAAAAAATTTATTAAAAAAAGTAAAAAATTTTACTATTAATTTTGGGCCTCAGCACCCAGCAGCTCATGGAGTTTTACGGCTAGTTTTAGAATTAAATGGTGAAATTGTAAATAGAGCAGACCCTCATATCGGTTTGTTACATAGAGGTACTGAAAAATTAATTGAATATAAAAATTACGTTCAAGCATTACCGTATTTTGACCGTTTAGATTATGTTTCTATGATGGCGCAGGAGCATAGTTATTGTTTAGCTATTGAAAAACTTTTTAATTGTAAAATACCCAAACGCGCTCAGTATATTAGAGTTTTGTTTGCTGAAATAACTAGAATTTTAAATCATTTACTAGCTGTTGGTTGTCATGCAATGGATGTAGGCGCTATGACACCTTTCTTGTGGGCTTTTGAAGAGCGAGAAAAACTAATGGAATTTTACGAAAGAGTTTCTGGTGCTCGTATGCATGCTGCTTATTTTAGACCAGGTGGTTTACAAGTGGATATACCAAAAGGTTTAATGGATGATGTTTATATGTTTATTGAACAGTTTACTGTACGATTAACAGAAATGGAAGACATGTTAACTGAAAATCGAATTTGAAAACAACGATTAGTTGATATAGGTGTAGTAACAGCTAAAGATGCTTCCTTATGAGGTTTTAGTGGTGTTATGTTAAGAGGTTCCGGTGTTCATTGAGATCTTCGAAAATCTCAGCCTTATGAAGTTTATGAAAAACTAAAATTTGATATACCTGTAGGCACAAATGGCGATTGTTATGATCGTTATTTAATAAGAGTTTTTGAAATGAAAGAATCATTAAAAATAATTGAACAATGTTTAAATTTGATGCCAAACGGATACATAAAAACGAATGATTTTAAAATTGTTCCTCCTACAAGAATAGAAATGAAACAGTCTATGGAAGCTTTGATACATCATTTTAAAATGTACACACAGGGAGTTGTAATACCTACAAACGAAACTTATATTGGGACTGAAGCTCCTAAAGGAGAATTTGGTGTTTATTTAATTTCTGATAACACTAATCGTCCTTATCGTTGTAAAATTAAAGCTCCCGGATTTAACCACTTACAAGCTTTAGATTTTATGTCAAAAGGACATTTAATTGCTGATGTTGTTACGATAATAGGAACTCAAGATATTGTATTTGGTGAAGTTGACAGATAAAAAAAATGATTTTAAAATCTTTTAAAAACATAATTATACTACCTAATGGTTGTGTTCTATTCGATAAAACTAGTTATTTAAAAGGTTATCGAAAACAATATTTTATTAAAAAACCTTTGTCTCCTAACATAACAAAATTAAAAAAATCGATTGCAAATTCAACTTTTTTTTATGAAAAATACTACAATCCAATTATTAAAAAATAATTAAATTAATGAATTCTTTATTTATAAAAAATATTCAAAATTTGACAAAAATGTGTCCTTTAGAAAAAATTCAAATATATGGTCAAGAGCTAGTAATAGTCGTAAAATCAAAATTGTTAGTTAATGTTTTAGTATTTTTAAAATATCATATTTCGTACCAATTTGATGTTTTAACTTGTATTACTGGGGTAGATTACCCAAATAATAAATATAGGTTTAAATTAGTATATGAATTGTTGAGTATAAAATATAACATACGATTGAGAGTAAAAACTTTTACTCATGAGTTATTTGGTGTTGATTCCTGTGATAAACTGTTTTTCACTGCGGGCTGGTATGAATGTGAAATTTGAGATATGTATGGTGTTTTTTTTAAAAATCATTCTAATTTAAAACGAATTTTAACAGATTACGGATTTGAAGGACACCCTTTAAGAAAAGATTTTCCTTTAAGTGGTTTTGTAGAAATGAAATATAATGAAACTGAAAAACGTGTAATTAACGAGTCTATTGAATTATGCCAAGAATACAGGACTTTTAAGTTTTTGTCTCCATGATAAATAATAATAATAATGATTAATCAATTTCAAAAAGATAAAAAAATTCGTAAATTATTTAGTAAAAAAGAATTAACTGATTTTGTTCTAAAAAATTTAGTACAAAATTCAAATTTGTCAGTTATAATTAAATGAAATGCTATATTACAAATGTCTAATTTAACTAAAAATCAAAACAAAACAAAATTTGTTAATAGATGCATTCTTACGGCTAGAAAAGCAAAATTTAATAAAAATTTTAAAAATTTTTCTAGACTTAGTTTTTTAAAATTAGCTAGATCAGGTACGATTAATGGTATTAAAAAAGCTTCGTGGTAACTTTTTATTTATTAATTTAAAAATGTTTGTATATAATTACATAAATTTAAATAATTCTTTGTTTTACAATGAATATTCTGTTGTTTTAATTTTTTTATTAGTTGCTATTTTATTATCTGTTATTATAATTTCACTTTCTTATTTTTTAGCAATTCAAAATCCTGAAACTGAAAAACTTTCAACATATGAATGTGGTTTTGAACCTTATGAGGATGCTCGGCATACTTTTGATGTTAAATTTTATTTAATTGCAATTTTATTTATAGTTTTTGATATTGAAACAATGTTTTTAATTCCTTGAACTAATGTCATTGCCCAGTTGGATATTATTGGTTTTTGAGCTATGATTGATTTTATGTTTGAATTAGGAATTGGCTATTTATACGTTTATTGCGTAGGTGCTCTTAACATAAATTAAAATATTTTGAAGAAAGGTGACTGAGAGGCTTAAAGTGAAGATTTGCTAAATCTTTGTATAACTACATTATTATACCATGGGTTCGAATCCCATTCTTTCTATTGTATTTGTTGGAATATAGCCAAGTAGGTAAGGCTTTCGTTTTTGGTACGAACATTCAAAGGTTCAAATCCTTTTATTCCAAGTCTTTATCGTCTAGTGGTTTAGGACATTACCCTTTCACGGTAAGAACACGGGTTCAAATCCCGTTAAAGATATAGTAAAAATAAAATTAATTGGTGGTTGATTTTATTTTTATTTAACTCATAAAAATACCCGGTTTTAACCTTTGGCCTACCAAAGTTAATTTGAGCGAAATTGCAAAACATAAGCAAATACTAATCAATTTCTGAAAAAATAAAGAAATAAAAATACCAGGTTTTAACCTTTAGCCTACCGGAGTTAATTTGAGCAAAATTGCAAAACATAAGCAAATACTAATCAATTTTTGAAAAAATAAAGAAATAAAAATAGAATCAGTCACCAATTGATTTTATTTTTATTTAATTCATAAAAATACCAGGTTTTAACCTTTAGCCTACCGGGGTTAATTTGAGCAAAATTGCAAAACATAAGCAAATACTAATCAATTTTTGAAAAAATAAAGAAATAAATACAAAGACTACTACTGCATTACGTATTTTTGTTACTTAGAATTTAAAATTTGTATTGTTTAATCTAAAAAGTTTAGAGCACTGAATCATTGTTGAAGAATTTTTATGGTTAAAATCTTTGCTGTCTAAATAAAAATCGTTTAACCAAAATCTAATTTGTGAACTATGTAACTTTTTTTGTGTTGACTTAAATTTAAAAAGTTTTAACAGACGTTGATTGCTGCTATTTGTAATTAACTTAAATGCGGAACTATTTAGATTTGAAATTGCGTAGTAATGAAAACTTATGAAATTTTTATAATAGTAATTGTTGCTCGAACTAAATCCTATTTTGTTAGGTTTTAAAAAATCATTTATGAACAATAACTTAGAACAATAAGATAAAAGTTTTTTAGTTATTTGTCAGTCAGTTTTAATTTGACCAAAAGAAGCCACTGCTTTAGTATTTTTTATAAAATTTCCTTCTGTGTTTATGTAAGTTCCTGTAGTTTCAAAAAAGTTGGCATTCGGAAAATGGAGGTGAGTATGTAAATTTAAATTTTTTTTGATTTTTGACACTAATCGTGCGTCTAAATTATTAGTTTGGGTAACTAGCATTTTAGTAGTCGCTTTATCTTTTTGTAAAAAATTAAGCAATTTTAGATTCAAAAGTTTTTTTAAATTAGGTGAAAATGAATTATTTACAAAAAAAATACAACAAGATTTTTTGATATCTTTGTTTGTAATTGTTTTAAAATTTTTTAAATTTAAAAATCCGGACTCATTTAACGTAGAACTTAGTATATTAACGCAGTTTGTGTCTGATTTTGAAACAATTTTTGCATTTACAGTTAATGTTTTTAAAACAGTAGCTAGTCCACGAGAATCCGCCCGTTGAAACATTTCATTGTTGGTTACAATAAGCGGAGAAGAAGCATTTACAAAATTTTGACAATGTACGCTATTACCTTCGGCAATAGATTGTAAAATTTTTATATTACTGCTAATATTTGTATTTAAAAAAGTTAAATCCATTAGTGAACTTAGTGTAAACACTTTAAAATTGCCTTTCAAATGCCGAGTTCGTAACTTTAAATTCAATTTAGATCCTTCATATCTGGGGTTTAAACCAATTAATAAACAAATGTTTGAGTTTTTTATTTTAGAGTCATTAAGACTGGAATTTAGTAAGTAATTTTGTTCTAAATCATTATTTACATTGTGTACACTAGACTTTCTAAGTTTAAAAAATGAATATTTTTGAGTTAACGCCTTTAATAAATTTAAAACCTCTATACTTGTATTTTCTCCTAAACAAATTGTTATTTGCTTAGGTTTATAATAATGTTGTGATAAATGTGTTTTAAAATATAATATATAAAAAAATTCTTTCAATATTTTTTGTCATGACAAATTGTCAAATGATTTTTTTTTTGTTTGTAAAAAATTACTTATGATTCGTGTAGGTGAAAACATTCCATCAAACGCAAAACGAGTTTTATCTGTAATTCAATTTGTTTTTCAAATTTTTTGTTCAAAACCAGGTAAAATTTTTACAATTTGATTGTTTTTTATAAATAATTGAATAGGCGTACTTAGTCCATCTGAAAAGTCAAATGATTTTAAATTTTTTAGTTCTCAATTCCTATTTACAAAAGGATAAGGTTTTGATGTTAGTGCTCCTACAGGACATAAATCGATAACATTACCCGACAATTCAGATTTAAACATTTTGTTTACGTAAGTACCTATTTCACTTTGTAAACCTCTTCCAAACATGCCGATGTCGTCAGTTCCTGCGATTTCTGTTGCAAATCGGACACATCTTGTACAGTGGATACATCGAGTCATTACAGTTTTTACAATTGGACCTAAATTTTTATTTAACACAATTCTTTTAAAATTAAAAAATCGTTTTTTGGTTAATCCAAAAAATAACGATTGATCTTGTAAATCACATTCCCCCCCCTGGTCACAAATTGGACAATCAAGTGGATGGTTTAATAACAAAAATTCTAAAACGTTTTCACGCGCTTTTTTTACCAAAGTGCTATTTGTGTAAATGTCTCCATTTGCTAAACACGATTTTGCGTTCATTGCACAAGAAACTATAGGTTTAGGTGAATTTTTTAGTTCTACTAAACACATACGACAATTACCTGAAATAGACAAATTTTTGTGATAACAATAATGAGGTATTGTTATACCAATTGTTTCGCAGTACTCAATAAGAGGAGTATTTTGTTTTCAAAAGTTTATTTTCGAATTATTTTTAAATTCTAAATCGTAGTTAAATTTTGTGTTGTTTATATGAAAATATTTCAAAAAAAGGAAACGTAGCTTCAATTGGTTAAAGCGTCGACTTGTCACGTCGAAGAGTGCTGGTTCAAATCCTGTCGTTTTCGTATTTTAACTTTTAATATTTTTAATTTTGTCAATTTGAATAGTATTTTTTAACCGATAGTATACTGTAAGAACAGCTAATCCAATGGCTGACTCCGCAGCTGCAATAGTTAAAATAAATAAAACAAAAACATAACCAGTAATATCGTCTAAATACACAGAAAAAACAACAAAATTTAAATTTATAGCTAGTAACATTAATTCAATGCACATTAGTATAATTAAAATATTTTTTCTATTTAAAACAAGACCTAACACACCAATAAAAAATAAAATTACAACAATATTTAAAATATAATTTAAATTCAGAATTATCATATATATGTTATTATTTCTAAATGGGTACATTGGGGTTTGAACCCAAGACCATTGGATTAAAAGTCCAGTGCTCTACCTGCTGAGCTATATACCCATTTTTAATTTTTTTGCTATAAAAAAATTATAATGCAAAAAGAATTAAAAATGCCATCATTAAAGAGAATAAAGCAATAGCTTCAGTTAATGCAAATCCTAAAATAGCTAATTTAAACAATTCATCTTTTAACGAAGGATTTCTAGATACTCCAATAACTAATGCACCAAATACGGTACCAATACCTACTCCAGCTCCTGCTAACCCAATGGTTGCTAGTCCAGCTCCTACAAATTTTGCTGCTTGTAATAACATGTGTTATATATATATATGTGTTTTACTTAGTTTTCGGTGGCTTTAAAATTATTTTTTAAAGATCCCATCATACTTTTGATAGAATAGGTTTACAATACCTAAACATCCTGTCGTCTTTGTAACTATAGTTTTGTGTTTTATGACGAAATTATAGTTTTAACTGGTAATTTAGCACTTCCAGTACGAAAAGCTTTGATTGCGAGTTTTACGGGAACTCCACAAATTTCGAATAAAACTGTCCCAGCACTAACTTTAATACCTCAATGGGATACAGATCCTTTTCCTTTACCCATTCTAACTTCTGTAGGCTTTTTTGTAATAGGAATTCAAGGGAAAATTTTAATTCATAATTTTCCTTTTCTGTTTAATTTTCTAACAATAGATTGTCTCGCTGACTCAATTTGTCTAGCTGTAATTGTACCTGATTTTATTGCTTTAAGTCCAATATCTCCGAATTTCAAATTAGTAGAACGATAAGTAAATTGTTTTAGTTTACTTTTTTGTAGTTTTTTATATTTACTTTTTTTAGGTTGTAATAACATAAATGATTTAACAATTTTCAGATAACCAAACTTTTATACCAAAAGTACCATTTGTTGTATATGCTGTTGACTGATAGTAATCAATTTTCGAATTAAATGATTGTAAAGCAAAATTGCCAAAATGAAAACTAACTGTTTTGGCTCTAGGAGCTTTATTAAAACGACCTTTAATTACAATTTTAATTCCTTTAACACAAGATACTTCATATTTGACTAACAATGTAAGCATTTGTTTTAAAAAACCCAAAAAATAGTTATCTTTCCTAGAAATAGTTACTTGATCTGTTTTTAGTTGATTTAATTTAAATTGCTCTGCTATGAAATCAGCAAGTAATTTTGCTGATTTTCGTTTTGAAATAGTAATAAATAAAATGTTAAGAGCTTCTTTAAAAAAATTATTTTTGATGTATTTTTTTAACTGTTTAAAAATAATTTTTAAATGTTGAATTTGATAGTACGATAGTTTATTAGAAAAATTTAAATTTTGTAATTTGATAAAAATGTCTAATTTATTATTGGTGTAAACAGCTAAACTATTTAATAAAATTTCTTGAAATTCTATTGGATTAGGTGTTAAATAAAAATTTTTTATTTTTTTTATTTTTTTTGTTTTTTGAACTTTATTTCAGTCTATTTTTTTATTTTTTGTATTTAAATGTAATCGTTTATAACAATTTTTTAGTTTTTCTGCGTTTTTTGTTAATCTTTTTTTAAAAATATTAATAACTTTGTGAGATGTATAAAAAGAAATAAAAATTTGTAATGAATTATTTGTATGAAATATTTTACAGTTATGAATTTTTACTTTGTATAACTTAAAAAAACGATTTAAATATTTTTGAATTTCTAAAGTTTTGTATAAATAAAAAGAAGAATCTTCATTATTTTTTTGATTATCTTTAAAACTTCAATTTTTATTTAAAATTCCTTGTCTAAAAACTCTTGCATCTGTTTTTTGAGCCATGTTATTTAATTTTTTTTTTGTAAAAAAACTGTTTTCTTGTAGGTACAAATTCACCCAATTTGTACCCTACCATTTCTTTTATTATTTTTATAACTACAAACGTTTTACCGTTATAAACACGTAAAGATAATCCTATAAATTTTGGAACTACTAAAGAATTTCGAGTTAAAATTTCAAATTTATTATTTTTTATTTTTCTTAATAAATCATGATTTACAAATGGTCCTTTTCATTTTGCTCTTTTCATATTTTTGTTTTTTAATAATTTAATTTTTTTTAGTCTTACCATTTTTAGTCGGTTTACCTCAAGGTGTTACAGAACTCCGGCCTCCAGAGCTTTTCCCTTCCCCACCTCCATGAGGATGGTCTACAGGATTCATAGCAACTCCTCTAACTGTAGGTCTTTTATTTAGCCACCGATTTCGACCGGCTTTACCAATTTTTTTAAAAAATGAAAATTCATTTGAAACACTACCAATCGTTGCCTGACATGTAGATAAAAGCGTTATTTGCTTACCTGAATTTAAAAGAATTTTTGAATAATTAGCTGTCTTTTCTATCAATTGAGCACTTGTGCCTGCCGATCTACAAAGTTGTGCTTTTTTATTTTGTTTTAATGAAATGTTGTGTATAAAACAACCGACAGGGATTTTTGTTAATGCTAACGAATGGCCTGTTTTAATTTCTGCGTTAAATCCTGACTTTATTATGTCGCCTATATTTAAGTTTTTAGGTGCAATAATATAATAGTAATTATATTGTATTGTATCAAAAATAGAAGCAATAAATGCTGTTCTAAAAGGATCGTATTCTATGCTTGTTACAATTCCTACTGAATTTTGATTTCGTAAGAAGTTAATTGTTCTATATTTTTGTTTGTGCCCGGATCCTTTATGAGCTACTGTAATTTTACCAGAGTTATTNCTACCAGCTTTATTTTTTTTACCTTTAATTTTTTTTTTTATTAAAGGAGTTTTTTTTAATATTGTTTTTAATGTTATCATTTTTAGAATAAAATTTTTTTAAAAAAAATTTATGTTTATAGTAAAAATAGTAAATAAATCCTTAATTTTGCCAAAATTAACTTTTTATACTTATTTTAATTGTCTATCTCACAGTATAAAACTTTTAAAATTTGTAAAAAAAGAAACATTTTCTTTTTTTATATCTTGGTTATTTATACTTATTTTTTTAAATTCATATAAACTTAAAACAAAAATTAATTATTTTATTAAATATATTTTTGTTTCTGCTTATCAAAATCAAAAACTAATTAATTATGTTCTAAATATTAATCAATTAAAAACAAATACTTTGATAAATTTAAATGATATAAAAGGTAATCCAAAAATATTTTATTCTGCTGGCATGTTAAATTTGCAAAAAAAGCAAAAAATACGACAGCCAAAAGCTGCAATAACAATGTTACGGCAGTTGATTTCAAAATCAAAAAACTTGAAACAAAAACCAGCAGTTTTGCATTTTAATAACATGTTTTTAAATTATCGATCTTACATATTCAAAAAACTTAAACAAAAAATTTTTATAAAATTAATTGTAAATTATAGCAATACTGCTCATAATGGTTGTAGACTGAAAAAAAAGAAACGTGTTAAAATTCGAACAAAAACAAAAAAATTAAAGGAATGACTGAGTGGTTTAAAGTGGCAGACTGTAAATCTGTTAAGCAATGTCTTATCGTAGGTTCGAATCCTACTTCCTTTACGAAATATAGCGCAGGTTGGTAGCGCGCCTGTTTTGGGAACAGGAGGTCATGTGTTCAAATCACATTATTTCGAAATTTTATTATTTTTTAATTTACAAAAAGGTAATTTTATAAATGTTTTTATCGAATTATGCAAAATTAAAACATTTTGAAGGTAAGAAATTTTTTTTAATTTTTTTAATTGTTTTTTTGAATAAATTTTATTGTTTAATCTTAAACTAAGTAAAGTTAAAGAATTAATTTTTGTTAACTGTGTATAAGAAGATATTGACTGAGGAGAATGTAGTAAAACGATTGAAGCGTGAATTGAAACAGCTAAATGTGTAAATACAGAATTTTTTATTGTGTTATTGAATAATTTGTTAGAAACCTTGTAATGTTGTAAATTAAATTTTAACAACTTTTGGTTCATTTTAATAGAAATTTTACTATTTAAAAAAGGACTATGTAAAAAAAACAATAAATTAAATTGTTGAAAAGATGTNTTAATTTTATGATGTTTGTATGTTTTCAAGTTAAAATCCATATTGTTGATTTTAGGCTTAGTAGGATTTGAACCTACGACTAAACCGTTATGAGCGGTACGTTCTACCACTGAACTATAAGCCTAAAAACGTAAAAAAAATTTTTGATTTTATGAGACACATAAGTTTAAGCCAATTTTTGATACTTTTTTTTATTGGAATTTTACTATTTAGTGATTTTTCAAAAATAATAAAAAAAATAAAAAACTGATTTAAAATCTTTAAAAATATAACAAAAAAATAACAATATAAAAATTTATGCTTTCTAAATATTTATTTGANATGAAGTATCGGATGTTGTTTTGTTTAATTGCTTGAATTTTTATTATGATAAATTGTTATTATTTTAAAGAAATTTTATTATATGTTTTTATTAAACCGAGTTTTAAATTACACTCTGATACCGCTTTAAAATTTATGACAACGAACGTAACAGAAGTTTTTTTTACGTATTTAAATTTGTCGCATTTTGTAGCAAATCAATTTTTAATTCTATATACTTTTTTTCAAATATTTTTACAAATAGCAAATGGATTGTATAAATTTGAGTATATTTATTTCAAAACAATTTTGACAAAATGGATTTTACTATGATTTTTTTGTATTTTTTTTTTAAATAAATTTTTGTTTCCTATTGTATGATTTTTTTTTTTTAAATTTCAAAATTCTTCATTTAATTTCGAAATAAAACTATATGAGTATATTGATTTTTATCATTCTATTTATTTTACCTGCGATTGAGTTTTTAAAATTATAATTTTACTTTTAATTTTGTTAGATTTAGTAAAACTAAATTTATTTTTAATCAAAAAATTTAAAAAAATTTGTTACTTTTTTTTTGCTATTTTAGCAACTTTTGTAACACCACCTGACGTAATACAACAACTAATAACTGGCATTTTTATAATAGTAATATACGAATTAATAATATTTAATGTTATTTTTAAGTATGAATTAGCTAACAATTAAGTAGGTAATCAATTAAAACTTACTAATAAACCTACAGAAAATAACAAATAGCCTAAAGACAAGGGTAAAAAACTTTTTCAACCAATATACATTAATTGATCGTATCGATACCTTGGTAGAGTTGCTCTTGTAACAATAAAAAAAATTACGCCTAAGGACATCTTTAAACTAAACCAAAGACTTCCAGGAAGTATGTTAAAAGGAAACAAATTAATAATAGGTAACCAACCTCCTAAAAATAAAATTGAAACAAAAGCACTCATTAAAAGCATATTTGCGTATTCTCCTAAAAAAAATAATGCAAAGGTCATTGCTGAGTATTCTACATTGTAACCTGACACTAACTCAGCTTCCGCTTCAGGTAAATCAAACGGATGTCTATTAGTCTCAGCTAGCATTGAAACACAAAAAATAATAAACATAGGAAACAGAGGAACAATAAACCAAACTGTTTGTTGAGCTAATACTATAGCACTTAAATTAAACGATCCAGTACAAATACAAACATTAATAATAATAAATCCTATAGAAACTTCATAAGATATCATTTGGGCTGCTGAACGTAAAGCTCCTAAAAAAGGGTACTTAGAATTACTAGATCAACCTGCTATTATTATACCATAAACACTTAACGAAGAAGTAGCAAAAAGGTATAAAATTCCGACGTTTAAATCAGATAAAACTATTTGGTTAGATAACGGTAACACTGCCCAACCAATAAGACTTAAAATAAATGTCAGCATAGGGGCAATAATAAATAAAACAATGTTAGAATTACTAGGGAAAATTGTTTCTTTTACAAATAGCTTTAATCCATCTGCTAACGGCTGTAATAATCCTACAAACCCTATTACATTAGGTCCTTTACGTCTTTGAATAATACCCATAATTTTTCTTTCAGCGATAGTAAAATACGCAACAGAAATTAATAAAGGAACAACAATAGCAAGAATTTTTAATAAATTAGAAATTATCAATAAAATCATTTTTAAATTATACAATAGGATAAGGTGGGATTTGAACCCACGGTATTAAAAATACAATAGTTTTCAAAACTAACGCCTTAAACCGCTCGACCACTTATCCTTTTTGTAAAAAACTAGAGCAAAAGAAGGGATTTGAACCCTCAGCTTTAATCATGGCAAGATTACACTCTACCAATTGAGTTACATTTGCATTATTTAAACAAAAAATTTATTTGATTTTAAAATAAAATAAAGCTCTTTTCGCGATTTTGTATCAAAATTTAATGTAATAATTAATTTCGGTAAATTTTTAAAATACATATACTGGTTTTCAAGTTCGTTAAAAAATAAAGGGTTTTGAATTTGAAATGTAATAGCTTTCAACAAATTAGTTTTTTTTTTGAATTTAATTGTTTTTAAAGGTGTTAAGGTTATCAATTTCAAATAAAAAGAATACATGCTTTCTTTTTTTAAAATTACCTTACAACCTACAGGTGCACCTTTTTTTATCTTCAAAAAAACATTTAAACGTTTTGATTTTGTTAAATTACTTTTTTTTAAAGTTATAAATTCAAGAGCAATTAAACTTGAAAGAATATACTTAAATAATGATTGTTGGTATTTAAAACTTAAAGTTATTTGTTTTAATTTAGGTATTTGTGTTAATTTGTTATAAAAAAAAACGTTAACCAAGTCGTAGTTTATTGTTCTTCTGGAATAAGAGTTAAAAAAAGACATAATATTTTAGTTTATACTACAAATCCAGTAGATAGTGTTCCGATCTTGATTTTTTTTTTTTTTATTATTTTTGGGACTGGTCCTAAAATTCGTGACGCAATTGGTTTGTTTTGTTTATTCAAAAGACTAACTGCGTTAGTATTAAACATTGTTGTCATACCATCTTTTTTTGTTATGCTTTTTTTAGTTCTTATAATCATAGCTTTATAAACTTCGCCTTTTTGTACTTTTGATGTCATTCTAGCTTTATTTCGAAGTTTAATTACAGAAATTACAATCAAATCACTAAGTAAAGCAAATTTTTTATTAAATCCATTAGTAACTTTTATGCATTTTACTGTTTTTGCTCCTGAATTATCTGCTACTTTTAATTTTGTTTGTTGTTGAATCATTTTTTTGCGCGTTTATAGCTCAATTGGATAGAGCGTTGGATTTCGGTCCCAAAGGTTGTAGGTTCAAATCCTATTAGACGTACTTAAATTAAAATCATCTATAATAAAAATATTTTTTTTTTAAAAAAGCATATTCATATAAAGTTTTTTTTTTTGTTATAAAACTTCCGTTATTTTTGCTTGCATTTAATAATTCTGTAAAAATTCTTTTATATGTTTTTATTTTAGCTTTTTGATTTTTAGTCAAAAAAAATTTTAAAGCTAAAGCTATACGAGTTTTATAAGTTGTTATAAACGGAAACTCTTTTGTCTGTGACCGTTTTCGTTTTTGTTGTAGTTGTTTGACTTTTATTAAAGGAGCAACGTTTATGATGGACCTGTTAATAAATTTTTTGTAGTTTTTTGTAAACGATTTTTGAAATAATTTTATATTTTTTATCCAAATTTTTTCACAAACGGTTTTTTTGCCGTTAATCAAAAATTGATTAATTATCTTGTTAGTCATAATAAAATTTTATAATTTTTTTGTACCGTATTTTGAACGGGAAGTTACACGGTTTTTTAGACCACTAAAATCGAGTTTACCTCGTACTAAATGGTACTTAATACCTGGTAAATCCTTTACTCTGCCCCCTCGTAATAAAACAGTAGAATATTCTTGTAAATTATGTCCCTCACCTGGGATGTATGCCATTGTTTTTTTGTTATTAGTTAGTCGTAATTTAACTAATTTCCGTAAAGCTGAATTCGGTTTTTTAGGTGTTCTTAAAAACACTTTAGTGCAAACTCCTTTTTTTTGAGGACAAGAATTTAAAGCAGGAACTTTATTTCGAAGTTTTTTTTTAACTCGTTTTTTTCGACATAATTGATTTATAGTAGGCATTGTATGTTTTTACCAAAAAAGGGACTCGAACCCATACTCTTAAAAAAAGAACTAGAACCTAAACCTAGTATGTCTACCAATTCCATCATTTTGGTTTAAATACTCATTATCGGATTTGAACCGATACTCAAAAGAATCAGATTTTAAGTCTGACGTGTCTACCAATTTCACCAAATGAGCAATTCCACAATTTGATATTTTAACATTAGGTGCACAAGTATTCGGACTTTTATTGTCGTTATCTTTTTTTTATTATTTTAGTATTACTGTTGTAATTCCCAATTTTATTGAAGTGAAAAAGTTTAGAACTAAAAAACTAGTTAAAAACACACAATCCATTTCTGCAATGAATTTAGATTTAGTGAATAATAAAAAATTAATTAATAATAGTTATAAACTATTTATGCAATAATTAGTTTAAGGGAGTATAACTCAATTGGTAGAGTGCATGCTTTGCAAGCATGAAGTTATTGGTTCAAATCCGATTATTTCCAAATAAAATCTCTTCAGGTTGGATTTGAACCAACAACTTAGTAGTTAACAGCCACTCGCTCTACCTTTGAGCTACTGAAGAACAGTCTTTTATTTTTTATAAAAATTTACAAAAGAATTAAAATCAATTCAAAAAGGATAAGAGAAAAAACAGTTAGAATATTCTTGTGTTATTACTATACTAAAAGTTTTATAATTTACAAAACATTGTTTAAAAGGTATTGGTCAAACATTTGAATTAAGAATATTTTGATGAAGTGATTTATGTATATTATTTTTAAATGTAATTAAATCTCCTTTTTTTAATATATAATTACTTTGTTGCATAATTTTACCATTAACATAAACTTTTTTATGAGCAATTAGTTGCCTTGCATTATGCAAACTGTATGCAAAGTGCGTTCGACGTAATATAGTGTCTAGTCTATTTTCTAATTGCTGTATCAGTAATGTTATGAGATTTTTTTTTGAAATTTTAGATTTTTTAAAAATCTCTTTTAATAGTTTTTTTAAATAAGATTTTTTAAGTTTGCCGTAAAAAAAGCTTAATCTTTGTTTATTGTGCAAATTATACTTAAATTTTTTATTAAAAAAACTTTTAAAATTAGATAAAGAGTAAATTACTGGGTCATAAAACCTTTTTTTTTTTGATTTTAATAGTATTTGCTGGAATTTTTGCCATTTTTTTTTTTTAA
>JGI24538J26636_10000115_pt1 | contig 23294 bp, 19 predicted proteins | sample SouAtlMetagenome_FD_26636 | JGI IMG/M metagenome (IMG submission 26636) | reverse complement strand
TTGGATTTAGTCGCATCTGAGTTGAATAGGGTGCGAGACACATTCGGTAATACTGCAATTTATGGTGGTTCCTATGGCTGGGCGAGCGCCGGAAGGTTTCATCACGCCCAAAGTCAGCTAAAAAGGTTCATGAACTTATTTGGGGGCTGCACGGTCTCTAGAAATACCTACAGCTATGCCTCAGCAGAAGTCATTATGCCTCACGTGGTTGGCCATATGAGCGAATTATTGCTTGAGCACACATCTTGGCGGTCTATTAAGGAAAGTGGTGCCTTAGTAGTTGCCTTTGGTGGCATGGCTCCCAGAAATGGTCAGGTCAACGCGGGTGGGACGGGTCGTCACAGTCAAGCGATAGAGATGCTTGAGGCAAAAAATGCAGGCGTAGAATTTGTCAATATCAGTCCAGATCGATCGGACATGGCACCAGAACTGCACGCACAATGGATTTCGATTAATCCTAATACTGATGTTGCTCTGATGCTTGGGCTAGCGCACACTTTAGTTAAAAATAATTGGCATGATACTGATTTCATTGATCAGTATTGCATTGGTTTTGAACAATTTCTNCNCTATTTNAATGGTGTGGTGGATGGCCAGCCCAAGGATNCGAATTGGGCCTCAAAAATTACGGGTATCCCCGTGAACACGATTACCACGCTAGCCAGACGCATGAGCCAAATGGCTACTCTAGTGAACAACAGTTGGTCTTTGACTCGTCAACAAAATGCTGAACATATTTATTGGATGCTGATTGTGTTAACTGCTCTTTTGGGTGGTATTGGCAAGCCTGGATCAGGCTTTGGTCTAGGTTTGGGAGCCGTTGCTGGGGTGGGTAGTCATCGTTCAAAGGCTCCTTGGGCTGCTTTTCCAGCAGGTAAGAACCCAATAGATAGTTATATACCNGTGGCTAGAGTCGCAGATATGCTTNCACAGCCAGGGGGCACTTATCAATATGATGGTAAGACGCGAACTTACCCAGATATTCGTTTAGCTTACTGGGTGGGGGGCAATCCTTTTCATCACCATCAAGATCTTAATCGCTTGCGTAAGGTTTGGGAAAAGCTTGAAACTGTGATTGTCCATGAACCCTTTTGGACCCCACTGGCACGTCATGCAGATATCGTTTTACCAGCAACGGTAGCCCTAGAGCGCAATGATTTAGGGGCCTCTCCAAGAGACGATTATTTAATAGCGATGCGACAAGCGGCTAAGCCCCATGGACTGTCCTGGAACGATCATAATATTTTTGCAACCCTGGCTGAACGCCTGCCTGCGGCTTCGTCGAGCAATGATAACTTTGCTACCGCCTTTACTGAGGGCAAAGACGAAGAACAATGGCTGCAAGATATCTATCAAAGAAGTGTGAGCCGTATTAGTGGCAATGGTTTTGAAATGCCTCACTATGAAAACTTTTTAGAGCAGGGCTTTCTCAAGTTAACAGAGCCTCAAAAACCTCGAGTTTTGCTACAAAATTTTCGAGAAGACCCTTTAAAATATCCCTTAAAAACGCCTTCTGGACGCATTGAAATATTTAGTGAAGTGATCGCCAGTTTTGGTCTAGTTGACTTTCCTGGACATCCTCAATGGTGCGCCCCTACAGAATGGCTGGGTGCAGAAGCTGCGAAGGAACATCCATTGCACATGATTACCCACCAACCAGCTCGACGTTGCCATAGCCAACTAGATCATGGTTCCCATAGTCGGGCAGGTAAAATCAATGACCGTGAGCCTTGTCGAATCAATCCCCAGGACGCTGCGAAGCGGGGTATTAAAGAAGGGAGTATGGTGCGGATCTTTAACCAGAGAGGGTCCTGCATCAGTGCGGCTCAGTTGGATGAAGGCGTGCGTGAAAATGTGCTGATGATGGCAACTGGCGCATGGTACGACCCTGATTGGAATGGAGACAAAAATTGTTGTAAGCATGGCAATCCAAATACCTTAACCAAAGACCTACCCACTTCTGAGTTAGCTCAGGGGCCAGGAGCATTAACATGCCTAGTCGAGGTGGAGCTGTTTGTGGGTGTAGCACCTGACGTCACCGCTTTTGTGCCACCTATAATTAACTCCTTGTAATGTCAAAGCACCAAAAGTTAGGCATGGTTTGTTTGTGTCACAGTTCTGCATAATGGTGATAAATTTACTCATTAGTGGTTCATATTTGATTAATTTAAATCTCTTGCTTTTGCTAGAATTATCATTCAAGAGGGGTATTAATCACTAGTATTGGATGGCTTTATGCGCCAACACAGGCTGCCAATAGATACAGAGAATTTTTATTATTACTGTTGGATTTAAACTTGAATCTGGGAGTAATTGATAAGGTCGTTGATAAGGTTGATAAGGTTAATAATAGTTAAAATGGGAGCGTGAAAGGTACGTTGCTGGTGAAGTCTAGAGTTCTGTTAGATTGACTTTTGGCCTATATATAAAAGCCAAAGCATGTGACAAGATAGGCGACCCTTTTTTTAGCCTACCAACTGTTATGTCCTTAACCTTAAGTCCCACTTATTTACGACTCGTGCCATTAATATTTGTATGGGTTTGGAGCACGGGGTTTTTGGTGGCTAAATTTGGTAAAACCAATGCGGAACCTTTTACCCTTTTGAGTTATCGGTTTGCCTTGGTGTTGATGGCGCTATGGTTAATTATTAAAGTTGTGGGCTGTCGCTGGCCCACCAACTGGCGTTTGGTAATGCATTGCATGGTGGTAGGCCTGCTTTTGCATGGGCTTTATTTAGGTGGCATTTTCCAAGCCATTTCTTTGGGTATGCCGGCGGGTCTGAGTGCAATGGTGATTGGTCTGCAACCTTTGACTATGGCGTTGTTTGCAGGGCTGATGCTGGGCGAGTCTGTGTCTAAACGGCAATGGCTAGGCTTGGTGATGGGTTTAATCGGACTGGGCCTAGTTTTAGCGGAGCAGTTTGCCCTTGATGCGACCACTATGTTTGAAGGTTTTTCTGGTTGGGCTGTGGTGCTTGTCGTTGCCGCACTGATGGGTATTTCTATAGGTACGTTATATCAAAAGAAATTTTGCCATGAAGTAGAGTTGTTGAATTCTATTTGGCTACAATATGCAGCGGCGTTGGTGTTGACGTTGCTTGTTGCATTTAATTTTGAAACACGGGTGGTTAACTGGCAATGGCCGTTTATTGTCAGTTTAGCTTGGCAGGTTTTAGCACTATCAATTGGAGCTGTTTTATTGCTCATGATAATGATACGTCAAGGTGCTGCTACAAAAGTAGGTAGTTTATTTTATTTAGTGCCACCGACTGTAGCCTTGCAGGCATGGTTTTTATTTGGTGAAGCAATAGGTCTGCAAGGGTTGGTGGGTATTACCTTAATCGCTGCTGGAGTCGCACAGGCGATGTGGCCGAGTCGCAATTAATTATTTTATAGCATATATTTTGGAGTTGTTTACATGACATCATCAACTGCGACTTTTCCAGGTCGGATAGATTACTTTCATAATGCAAAAGCTGATGCAAAGCTTGCCTATGGAACCAAGCGTCAAGAGATGCTAAGTGTGTCTAAAGGTAAGCATGCTTTAGACACAATTTCCAGTTGGCCCAAGTATCAAGTAACTGACTTGCACGAACTCAAGGCTATGGCTGAACAGGCCAACATAGGCCAGATTTATTATAAAGACGAAAGTAAACGATTTGATCTGAAGAGCTTCAAGGCCTTAGGCGGTGCCTATGCGGTCACGCGTTTCTCCAACAACACTTAGAAGAGCTTAATGGCGAACAACCGACTATGGCACAGTTGCTGTCGGGGCAATATAAAGAACAATTAAAAGACGTCGTGGTCAGTTGTGCTACGGATGGCAACCACGGTCGCTCGGTCGCCTGGGGTTCACAAATGTTTGGTTGCCAATGTATTATTTATATTCATCGTGATGTGTCTGCTGGCCGCCAAACTGCCATGGAAGCTTATGCGGCCAAAGTGATTCGGATTACTGGAAATTATGATGAGTCTGTGCGCCAAGCAGCCGTTGATGCAGAACTTCATGGGCGGGTGATTATTTCAGACACCAGCTACGAGGGTTATACAGAAGTGCCAGCCAATGTGGCCTTAGGTTACACGGTAATGTTGTCGGAAACTGTTGAACAACTCAATGGTGTCATTCCAACCCATGTTTTTATTCAAGCCGGGGTAGGTGGTTTAGCCGCCGCGGTCTGTGGTTATTTCTGGGACTTATGGGCAGAGCAAAGGCCTCGCTTTGTGGTTGTAGAGCCAGAAGCCGCAAATTGTTTACAAGAAAGTGCTAAAGCTGGCAAGCTGCAAGCGGTAGAAGGGGACTTAGACACATTAATGGCTGGCCTTGCTTGTGGTGAGGTGTCTCATATTGCGTGGCACATACTTGACCAAGGCGCTGATGATTTTGTTACCCTAAGTGAAGATGCAGTAGCACCCTGTATGCAGGCCTTGGAACAGCATAGCCCAAGCATCGAAGCGGGTGAGTCTGCTGTGGCAGGTTTGGCTGCATGCTTAATAGGGGCACAAAACACCCAGTGGCGGGCTGATTTAGGCCTTAACGAGCACAGTAAGGTATTGGTACTAGGTACCGAAGGTGCGACGGACCCTGAACTTTATCAACAATTGGTATTTGGTGGGTAAAATACGGCTTAGCAGATCGAGGTAAATAGTATGACTCAATATACATTAACTGAAGCACCTCAACGGCAGTTTATGCTTGCAGAGTTTGAGCAGCGTTTGGCACGAGCGCAAACTATGATGAGAGCACTTAAATTAGATGCTGTGCTGCTGACCACTGAAACTAATGTGCGGTATTTTTCAGGTTACTTTACTCAATTTTGGCAAAGTCCAACCCGACCTTGGTTTTTAATTCTGCCTTTGACAGGCAAACCGATTGCAGTCATTCCTACTATTGGGGTGGTGGGCATGAGTAATACTTGGGTGGAAGACATCCGAGCTTGGCCCTCACCATTTCCAGAAGATGACGGCGTCAGTTTGCTCAGCCAAACCTTAGCTGACTTGCCAAAACGATTTGGCCGCTTAGGCATGACCTTAGGCCGCGAAACTCACCTGCGGATGCCGCAGCAACAAGTGCAGTCTCTGTATGCTTCAAACCACTTCGATTTGGTTGATGTGAGCCGTGAAGTATTGCATTTGCGCAGCCTTAAATCGGCTGCAGAAATTAATCGGGTGGCACACATATGTGGTGTCACTTCTAATGCCTTTGCTGAATTACCAAACTTTGCAAGAGTCGGGATGACTGAACGTGAGGTGGTGGCAGCATTTAGAATGGAGTTGTTACATCAAGGAGCTGACCATTCACCGTTTATTGTCTCTTCTTCGGGGCCAGATGGTTACGACGATATTATTATGGGTCCGACAGATAGACTGGTCGAATCAGGGGATGTATTAATCATTGATACAGGTACTGTATGGCAAGGGTATTTTTGTGATTTTGATCGTAACTGGTGCTTTGGTGACTGCTCAGATGAAACAAAATCGGCCTATGCGACTGTATACCAAGCTACTAATGCTGGTTTTGAAGCAGCTAAACCAGGTAATACTACGAGTGATTTGTATAGAGCAATGTGGCCCATCATGCACGCGGGTGGGGCTTTAGGCAATGATGTGGGACGCTTAGGTCATGGACTGGGTTCTGACCTGACAGAATGGCCATCTAACACAGCAACGGATGATACTGTGCTAGAAGTGGGCATGATTATGACGCTTGAACCAGGCATGTCCTATTTAAATAAGAGTGGTCAGGTAAAGCAAATGGTGCACGAAGAAAATATTGTTATCACCGAAGAGGGCGCCCAATGGTTATCGATTAGGGCGGCCGCAGAACTGCCATTATTAGGTTAACGCTTTAATCTTTAATAGCTCCTCGATCCATGCGTTGGCCAAGTCATTGGTGGGCGCATTTTTTTATTTGCATTATGGTGGCGATACTATTTAATTAGGGCCAAATTTTGTGAGCGAAAAAGAAGATATTACTAAATTAGCGAATGCCCTAGGCGATGCCATTCAAAGTTTAGCTTGACCTCAGGTGACTATTTAACCAGTAGTGCTTTTTAGACGGGCAGGGTACTATAGTGGTTAGATCAACAAGCAGTTCTAAATATCGACAGCGAGGAAGCAAAATGCAAGTAGTAGGACATTTTATTAACGGTGCAATGGTTGCCGATACTCAACGGGTGCAGGACGTTTTTAACCCAGCCACGGGTTTAGTTGAACGCCAAGTTGCTTTAGCCAGCAAAGCCACGGTTGAAGACGCAATTATTGCCGCAGAAGCAGCTTTTCCGGCGTGGCGTAACACGCCACCCCTTAAACGTGCCCGCGTAATGTTCCGCTTTAAGCAACTTTTGGAAGATAACGCTGACAAAATTTGTGCAGCGCTTACCAATGAACACGGTAAAGTACTAGATGATGCCCACGGAGAACTCATTCGTGGTATCGAAGTTGTGGAGTACGCCTGCGGAGCGCCTAACTTATTGAAGGGTGAACATAGTAAAAATGTAGGTCCAGCTATTGATAGTTGGTCAGAATTTCAACCCTTAGGTGTGGTTGCTGGTATTACCCCGTTTAATTTCCCAGCCATGGTGCCAATGTGGATGTTCCCCATGGCCATAGCCTGTGGTAACACATTCATTCTAAAGCCATCTGAACGCGACCCCAGTGTAGGCATATTGATTGGTCAACTGTTTAAAGAAGCAGGCTTGCCTGATGGTGTGTTCAATGTGGTCAACGGTGACAAAGTTGCAGTGGACACCATACTTGAAGACACTCGTATACAAGCTGTTAGTTTTGTCGGTTCTACCCCCATTGCTGAATATATTTATGCCACAGGTACCGCCAATGGCAAACGTGTACAGGCTTTAGGAGGTGCTAAAAACCATGCCATAATCATGCCTGATGCTGACATGGATAATGCAGTAAACGCGCTCATGGGCGCTGCCTATGGCTCATGTGGTGAACGTTGCATGGCGATCTCTGTAGCTGTTTGTGTGGGTGATGCAGCGGCTGACGAACTAGTCGCCAAGCTTAAACCCCAAGTAGAAGGTTTAAAAGTTGGCAATGGCACTGATGTGAGCAACGAAATGGGTCCATTGATTACTGCTGCAGCCCAAGAGCGGGTGCGTAGTTTAGTAGGCAAAGGCGTTGAGCAAGGTGCCGAACTTGTTGTTGATGGACGTGAGTTGGTTGTTGAGGGCTACGAAAACGGATTCTTTGTAGGAGGGTGTTTATTTGATAAGGTCACCAAAGACATGGTGGTCTATCAAGAAGAAATTTTTGGCCCTGTATTATGTGTCGTGCGCGTTGATACTATGCAAGAGGCTATGAAACTGATTGACGATCATGAGTTTGGTAATGGCACTTGCCTCTTCACTCGTGATGGTGAAGCAGCACGTTATTTCTCTGATAATATCAAAGTGGGTATGGTGGGTATTAACGTACCTCTGCCAGTACCAGTGGCCTACCATAGCTTTGGTGGTTGGAAACGTTCTCTGTTTGGTGATCTGGGGGCTCATGGTCCTGATGCCATTCGTTTTTATACCCGTCGGAAGACTGTAACCCAGCGCTGGCCCTCAAGTGGTGTGCGTGATGGTAAGCAGTTTGCGTTTCCTTCTTAATCTAAGGCATTAAGAAATATTAAAAAAGCCCAGCGTTTGTTGGGCTTTTTTGTGACTAAAGTATACTAAACAAGTTTTATTGTGAGTCATGCCTTAAATTTTGTGTGACTTTACTTTAACATCACAATCTCATCAATATTACGAGTAGGCGGTTTCAGTCATGGGTTTATTATCGAGTATTAAAGAATTTTTGTTTCAGCCTTCTGAGGGAGGTGGGGACGATAAGGGCGCCAAAACGAGTCAACACCATCAACATAACGAATTTAGTATTGAAACACAGCCTCTTAAAGAGGGTGGTAGTTTTCGGGTACAAGGATGGATTCGTAAAGACGGCAAAGAACATCATTTTATTCGGGCCGACCAGTCTCATAGTATCGAAGGTGGACACGAATTAAGTTTGTTCAAGGCTAAACAGTGCATTGATCAGATGGGAGATACACTGTTTAAATGATAGGGCCTCATGCACCCCCAAAATAGGGGTGTTGAATTGCTTTTCTGACCTTTTGGCTACCACTGATGTTGTGAACAATTTAATAGGGGTTTAGTTGCTGCAATGATTCGCTTTATTGTGTTTTATTTTATTTAAAACGTCCGCTCAAAGTAGTTAGTCTGTGGCATCACCCAGAACGCTTGCGAGTACGACAATAGTGTCACCAATTTCTGTCAGAGGGGTGTGTCTTCGGCCCAGTACGATGCCGTCCATCGCTGCATAGTATTGGCAAGCAGGCGCACCTGTGCGTTTGTGGTTATGAATACTGGCTATTAAATCACCTTGCCTAACTTGCGCGCCAAGAGCGACCTTAAGTTCTAATACGCCTTGATCATGACTTACGTGATAACAGCACTCATCTTGCATATCCAATAATTGAGTGACTTGGGGTAATTCAGGGTCACCCGCAATAATACCCGTATATTTGAGAAAATTTTGTACCCCACGATCGGCAATCGCCATAGTGGCTGGGGTTGTTGTGCCTCCTCCTCTAAGTTCTGTCGTAACAAAGATTTTACCTTGGTTTTCAACTGCTGTGTCGTAGAGTTGGGTGGGGTCTATTTCCACCATTAATACAGTATAAGGGGCGCCGAATAATAAGGCACCTGTCATACAGGCCTGTTCTTGTGTTTTGTTGTGTAAACGATGGGCCGCAGCAAAAGGAATGATGTCTAAAGTTTTTCCACCCGAATGAATATCTAAAGCGTAATCGCACATGGGTACCAATACGCGGCTAAAATAGTCTGCAATTCGTTCGGTTAAGGTGCCATATGGATGCCCAGGAAAAGCCCGATTCATATTGCCAGCATCAATAGGAGAGGTCCGACTGCCCGCTTCAAAAGCAGGTTGATTCATCATCGGTACAATAATCACTCTACCTTGAACCTTAGTCACATCAAGGCAGTTGGCTAATTTGAGAAGGCTGGTAGGGCCCTCGTACTCATCCCCGTGATTACCCCCTGTGAGCAATGCAGTAGGGCCATGCCCATTTTTTATTTGGCAAATCGGAATCATAACACTGCCCCAGGCCGAGCGATCACTGGAATAGGGCAACTGTAAGAATCCGTGTTGCACACCATCAGACTCAAAGTCGATAGTGGCGCTNATACTAGTGTTAGGCAATGGTTCAGAACCCATAGGACTCCCTATTATTTTATGAAGGTTTCCCGACTGACACGGGCTAGTAACTCACAGCCAGTGTCCGTGATCAGCACTGACTCTGTAGTCTCCATACCCCAGGTGTCCATCCACAAGCCCGGCATAAAATGAAAGGTCATACCTGATTCTAATACAGTGTCATCGCTGGGTCGCAGACTATAGGTGCGTTCGCCCCAATCGGGTGGATAGCTTAAGCCAATAGGGTAACCGCACCGAGCATCTCCCCGATCGAAACCATGTTGTGACAAGGTTTGCTTCAAACTAGCGGCAATATCGCCGCAAAGTGCACCCGGTTTGGCAATGGCTAAACCATTTTCTAGACCCTCCAATACCGCGGCTTCAGCCTTCATATAGGCAGCATCTGGGGTACCTAAGTATATGGTTCTAGACAGGGGGCAATGGTAGCGTTTATAACAGCCTGCAATTTCAAAAAAAGTAGCCTCGCCTGCTTTCATGGGGCGCGCGTCCCACGTTAAATGAGGCGCAGAAGCATCAACTCCTGAGGGCAGTATGGGCACGATGGCGGGATAATCTCCAGCTAAACCATCAACACCGCTGATACCTGCATGATAAATTTCTGCAGCCAATAAGTGTTTGGGTAAACCGACAGCAATTTTTTCACGTATTGCGTGGTGCATTTTACTCACGATACGCCCTGCAACACGCATGTATTCAATTTCTTGAGGTGATTTTACCTTACGACACCAATTGACCAAACCTGTGATATCAAGTAATTTTGCTTGTGGTAAACCCTTGACCAAAACGGCATGAGACCGAGCACTATAATAATAGTTGTCCATTTCCACCCCGATGACACCAGAAGCCCAACCCCTTTCAGGCAATATATTGGTGCTGAGGTAATCCATGGCATGGTGAGGTGGGTTCATTACGTAGTGATCGTCGAAGCCGCAGATGTTGGTTTCATCCATGTATACGGTGCGTCTTGCACCGTTGGCGTCAATACCGCGCCCATACCAAATGGGATCACCAACGGGACCAACAATGACACACTGTGGCGTATAAAATGACCAACCATCATAACCAGTGAGCCAAGAGATATTGGATGGGTCATGGCTTAATAAGGTATCAATGCCCTGTGCAGCCATACTTTGACGCACTGTTGCTAAACGTTGGGCATATTCTTCACGACTAAAACTTAATTCTATACCATGCATCTAACATCTCCATTAAATTAGTAAAGTCGACTTTGCTTAAACCCAATATGCCTTTGGAAAAGTTGTTTAGGCTTGTAATAGTTGATCACTAATAGGCCATATGAGCTTATTTATCACCTAGTCAGTTACGCTTAATTCGAGTGTGGGTTTACCCGTGGCAATGGCACTAATTTTAGCTTCTACAAATAATTCACCATCAAGCTCCGACATTATGTGTTTATTATCATGCCGGATACGAATGTCGACGTCGGCCGCTCCCGCAGACTTAGCCAGATCATAGGCCTGTTGTTTAACGATCGCTTCAGCTTGGCTTAGGGCGACATCTAAATCATGACAATCAAAAGGTGCTGCGCCGTGGAAAATACGGAAAATACCTTCAGTGGGTTGTGTGATCACTATTTCAGAGCGNTGCACTACACTGCCCATAACAGCACCCACAGCATTTGCTACATGGCCATATTTAGGCAATATGAGATCGACATCAAGGCTCTTTGCCACTTGTGGATAATAGGTGGTAGCAGGTGCTCCTACGGCAACTATTGGGTGGCTTTTGCCAAAGGTAATGCCAAATAAGGCATTATCATCATCTTTATTACCATTTTTAAGGATCAGCTTGCTCATTAATGCGGCCAAATTACGAGAGCGGGCTTCATTCAGAAGGTTTTCCTGGTGCAAGCCAGCTTCCAGCAAGGTTTGACAGATAGCGTCGTTCATCAAGGTGAAAACCCTGTGCGCAGGCTCCTCAGAGTTGCCTTTTTCCCAACTGCCTAAACCATAAAGAAAGCGCATTTGGCGAGCCCAAATTTGTGCCGCAAGTTTGGCGCCTGCAATGCTCCAATGGTTACTATTACCCAAAACATGGGCCGCATCAGATGGCGTAAAACCAGAATAAATGGCCATGCCCTTGCGCTCTAAGCGAGCCATCGCTTTAGCCAGTTCTTGGTCTTTAAAAACTAAAGTTTCCATTTCTACAGGGCCATGCTCTAGCATTTCCCAGGCTTGGTTTTCAATCGGTGTGAGTTGGTTGATGAGGGCTTGATTGTGTTCTAATCGAGTCACAAATCGGTTATGTCTTGCCGTAGGTGTGTCGTCCAGATGAGCCTGCATGCGCTCTAATACTTGAGGGTGCTGTTGCGCTAATAAACTCATGGGGACCACACGCCTTGGGCCTAGGGCGATACTACCACCATAAAACCGAACTTCACTATCGCCACCTAAACCTATGGAATACACTTTAACAGTCTCTACCATGGGTTGCCAATCACCCACGCGGGCTCCTTCGTTGGCGAGTTCTGGTTGGCCATCTGTGACAATAGCGATGTCTGTGGTAGTGCCACCCATGTCTGCAATAATAGCGTTGCGACTACCAGAGAGTGCACAGGCACCAATTACACTGGCAGCAGGTCCAGACAATATAGTCGTTACTGGGTGCACAAGGGCTGTTTCGGCGTTAACAATGGAACCATCCCCTTTGACAATCATCAAGGGGGCTTTAATACTGAGTTGCTGTAAAATGTTTTGTACTGCTTGGATTAAATCTTGAATAAACGGGATCATACGAGCGTTTAATGAAGCGGTGAGGGCTCGCCTTGGCGCACCAAGACTGGTGGCTAGTTCATGACCACAAGTGACAGGCATTTGAGTGAGTTCTGTGACTAAATTCTGTAATTGAATTTCATGGCTAGGGTTGCGGACACCAAACTGAGCGGAAACAGAAAAGGCTGACACCTTGTCTTTGTGAGCTAATATTGCAGCAGTGGCACTTGCAACATCCAATGGCGCGACCTGCCGGCCAGAGGCATCATGACCCCCTGCTAAACGGATAATTAAGTTGTCATCTATGATCTCACCCAGACCACTCTTAGTGACTTGCGTTTCACTAAGGCCCACTACGAGTGCACAGACTGGTGCACCATTGCCTTCCACTACAGCATTGGTTGTGAGGGTAGTCGACAAAGAGACCATTTCAATATCAGCTAATAATTCATGAGCGACTTTGCCAATAGATTCGCCAATCCCGATAGCTAAGTTGTGACGTGTGGTGAGGCTTTTTACAGCCACTAGTACTTGGTTTTGCTCGTTGATAATGACAGCATCTGTATAGGTGCCACCTGTGTCTATGCCAAGGCGGAGGGACATTAGTTAAAGTCTCGTAAAGCTAAATTGTTGGCGGCATTTTGCCCTGTGTAAAATACTAACGCAAGCCTATTTGAGGTGCCCTGAATGAAGCGGCATCAGTGGGTTTAAATGCGCCACTTTTGCGTGCCCAAGGAAGTTGGTTTTTAGGCTTGTTTTACAACTCAGTATGGCCTTTAATGGCATTTGATTTTTTAAAAAGTGGGAGCTTTAAATGAGCATAGTTGCATTTATTGGTTTGGGCGTAATGGGTTACCCCATGGCAGGACATCTAGCCGCCCAAGGACATCAGGTTTGTGTTTATAACCGCACTAGTACAAAAGCTGAATCTTGGCAGAGTGAACATGGAGGACAGTGCGCTAATGTGCCAGCAGAAGCTGCCCAAGGTGCTGATTTTGTATTTATCTGTGTGGGCAATGATGATGATTTACGCAGCGTTGTGTTCGGAGAACAGGGTGTTTTAGCTGCTATGGCGGCAGGTTCAGTTTTGATAGATCACACTACTGCTTCTGCTCAAGTGGCACGTGAGGTTGCAGTCATTGCTGCTCAACAAGGGGTGGGTTTCGTTGATGCTCCAGTTTCAGGTGGCCAAGCTGGAGCAGAGAATGGCGCCTTAGCAATTATGTGCGGTGGCAGTGACGAAGACTATCTTAGAGCCGAGCCCATTATGCAGGCCTATGCAAAAAGTACTACTCATTTGGGCGCTGTGGGTAATGGCCAACTCACTAAAATGGTAAATCAAATTTGTATTGCTGGTTTAGTTCAGGGGCTAGCGGAGGGCGTGGCATTTGCTATTAATGCGGGCCTAGATGCTAAGCAAGCGTTGGCAGCAATTGGGGGTGGTGCAGCGGGCTCATGGCAAATGCAAAATCGTGGCCAAACAATGGTAGATGACGAGTTTGAATTTGGCTTTGCCGTAGACTGGATGCGCAAGGACTTAGCCATTTGCTTAGCAGAGGCCAAGACCAATGGGTCTGAGTTACCTGTAGCTCAAATGGTTGATGATTTCTATGAGCAAGTGCAGGCTCATGGTGGCCAGCGCTGGGATACGTCTAGCTTGCTACGCAGATTACCAAGAAAAGATAAGCTTTAACGCTTATTTTTTCTTGCAGTGAGAGATAGTAAGCACCCTTTCTATGAGAGAGTGCTGATAGTGTTTATGACAGAGTGCTGATAGTGTTGTGATGGCGTGCCTAAGAAAAGTATCGGCAGTATAGGAAATAAGTTTCTTTAAAGGGCTCATTGGTGGACGATACTGTCTGTCATTAGAGCATTCAACGTGCGACATTGAAGACGCATTGGGGGACACAAACCAACCTACACAGAGGTAGCAGATGGCCTTTAGTAAACGCTTGTTTCTATCAGTGTGAACACGATAATCCATTGTATTTAATACATAAAATGTTAATTATATAATAATATTTCCTTATCTTAGGAAATATTACTCATGCTGACCTCAAATTCTCTTGGATAAACCCTGCTGCTAAGCGATTGACCTTGTTTCCTTAACCTCGTTATAGTGGCTCAAGTTCAAATTAAGCCCCGATGCTTCCCAATATAATTAGTAAGGTAATGTCATGAGTCATACAAACCATCAACCCGTCAAAACCCGTTTGCAACGCAGTGAATTAGCAGTGCCAGGTTCTAACCCAAGCATGATCGAAAAGGCTGCAGATAGTGCAGCAGATTATGTCTTTTTAGACTTAGAAGACGCGGTTGCACCGTTAGATAAAATTGCAGCTCGCAAAAATATTATTGAAGCACTGAACGACATTGATTGGAAAGCGAAAGGCAAAACTATCTGTATTCGTATTAACGGTTTAGATACCCATTACATGTATCGTGATGTGGTGGAAATCGTAGAGCAAGCAGGCCAGCACTTAGACACCATTCTAGTGCCAAAGGTTGGCGTGCCGGCGGACTTGTACATGGTGGAAGCCATGTGTAACCAAATTGAACAGGCGCAAGGGTTTACCCATAAAATTGGCTTAGAAGCGCTTATCGAAACGGCTCTAGGCATGGCTAATGTAGAGGCCATTGCACAAGCCAGCCCACGTTTAGAAGCTATGCATTTTGGCGTAGCAGACTATGCTGCCAGTAATCGTGCCCGCACAGTGGTCATTGGTGGTTTAAATCCGGACTACCCTGGGGACCAATGGCATGCCGCTTTGTCAAGAATGACTGTTGCATGTCGTGCCTATGGTTTAAGAGCCATCGATGGACCCTTTGGTGACTTTAGTGATCCAGACTCATATATCTTGGCTGCAAAACGCGCTGCAGCTCTAGGTCTAGAAGGTAAATGGGCTATTCATCCATCGCAAATTGCTTTAGCTAATGAGGTATTCTCTCCACCACCAGAGGAATTGAATCGTGCTAAGGGTATTCTTGCGGCCCTCGCTGAAGCCCAAGCTAAAGGTCAGGGTGCTGCTCAGTTGGATGGTAAAATGATTGATGCTGCTTCTGCTCGTATGGCAGAAAATGTGGTTAACGTGGCTAACATCATTGCTGCCCAAGGCTCTTAATTGTATTACCCTTAGATCAACGTAATGGTTAAGTCTTTATTAGACTAAGCTGTTAAAGATAATGACGTATATGGGCCCATGTATGTCATTATTTTTTAAGGCGTATGGCTAAAAGCCATCAGCTTAGGCTATGCTTGTTTTACTCTTCAAGGATGTCATGCAGGACAAAGGTGTGTTTTCTGTTTTTCGATCTATATTTTCTTTATTATTGAGCTATGGCTTTTTGCTGTTAGCTAATGGTCTTTTTAATTCCCTCTTAGGATTGCGTGCCACCCTTGAAGGGGTTAACACAAGTTGGCTCGGATTCATCATGGCCAGCTATTTTTTAGGCCTTTTGTTGGGTGGTTTGTTCGCTGTGCGTATTATCACCAGAGTGGGCCATATCCGGGCTTTTGCAGTATTTGCATCGCTGATGTCTACGACGGCTTTATTACATCCATTGTTTTTAGAGGTGAGCCAGTGGATGCTTTTACGTTTGATTTCTGGGTTTTGCATGGCTGGATTAATCATCGTGACAGAAAGTTGGCTCAATGAAGCGACACCCAGTCATCAAAGAGGGGGAGTGCTATCTAGTTATATGATGGTGAATTATATGGCTGCAGGCTGTGGTCAATTCTTACTGAATCTGGGAGACGTGGGTCAATTTCAGCTATTTAGTTTAGCATCTATTATTTTTTCCTTAGCCCTAATTCCCGTCCTATTAACCAAACAATCAGCGCCCATTATTACCACCAGCAGCAAACTATCTTTTGGACTCTTGTCTCAAGTCGGTCCGTTAGCCATTTTGGGAGTATTCGTGGCAGGTGCTAGTAATGCCAGTGTGCATGCTTTTGCCCCAGTTTATGCCCTCGAAGTGTTTGGTGATGCTAATTTAATCCCTCAATTTACAGCNACCTTGTTAATTAGTGGTTTGTTACTGCAATGGCCCTTAGGGCGTNTATCAGACAAAGTTGGCCGAGGATGGTTAATGATGTTTGTGCCCCTTTGTATTTCTGTGTCGGCTCTGGGTGTGTTGTGGGCTACTTACTATGAACCGGAGTTTATTTGGTTTGCTGTGGCTTGTTATGGAGCCTTTTTGTTTACTCTTTATTCTCTAGCAGTGGCGCTCATTAATGACATTGTTGGCCCCGAGCTGCGAGTCAAAATTGCGGGTGCGATTCTTATTGTCTACGGTTTGGGTGCTATTAGTGGGCCCATTATAGTTGGGCCGCTCATTGATCTAATGGGTGTACAAGCTTTATTCATAGTCAGTGCANTCACCAGCGCTTTACTGGCTGCTTTGGCNGTCTATCGACGTGTGTATCAAGCTATTTTTGTCAAGCCGGTGCAGCCTTTTGTAGCGGAACCATCCAATCAGTATAGCTCTAAAGAGCTTTATCTAGCTGCTCATCAACAGGTTGATGAGCAGCCCACGTTAAGCCCAAACGAGGATATGACTAAACCTTAATGCTTAGGTGTCGATAAGTGAGGGGCAGACAATTGGAATAGGGCAACTTATGTCCCTCGACGAACTCAATAAATTACTTCCTTCGGAGCAAACATCCGATGCCGATGAGGCGTGGGTTTCTACAGATCGTTGGCTTACCTATCATGGCAGTATTCAAGGCCAAAACTTTTTCAGTAATGTGATTAATGAATCCTTTACAAGTGTCACAACTTCAACAGATGAGGGTAAAGATCTGAGTTTTTCCCAAAGCCAAAGGGTCAAGCAGGCCCAGCATGATTATGAAATTTTGCAGCCTTAAAAAGGGCCTGCATTGTTCCTTTGGTTTGCTATTGTTTGATTTACTATTGTTTGGGAGGCGCTTCACCGCCGTAGATTAACCACTGATGTGATAACCAATAGTAGTTCTTTTGTCCCCATATGGGGGCTGTGCAGTTGTACCGATTACGTCCGTTATTTAAAACTTTTTTGGCTTGCACGGTAAACTTCATTTTGGTTGGCCAGCGAGGTGCGTGCCTATCCCCTGTAATAAAACAAGACAGTTGCTGCCTAACTCCCAGCTTTTGGGTTTGGGTTAGTTCAACCTCTAACAAAGGTTGGCCTTGCTCTGCCTGATCCAAACGAATGACTGGGTTGTTAAACGCAGTGTAGTTAGCTGGAAAAGGTTGGGAGGCAAGTTTAGTTTTAAGACTTTTTAATTGACTGTAGGCTCCAGCAGCAGGGAACCTTGGTAAGGCTTGAAAATCAGAAAATTGTGCCACCCCACCTGACTGTTGGCCAAAGGCAATATAGCCTTTGTCTTTAAGGGCCAGCTTAAGGCGGTTGTTATATTCGCCAAAAGGATAGGCCAGCCATTTTGGGACTGGCCCAAGCTCTTCAGTTAAGCGTTGCTGAGCGTAATCAATGTTGGCTAATGCCGCAGTTAGCCATGCTTTACCGTAGTTGGGTTTACGCACCAGATAATCATGATCTCGAGTGTGGTTAGCTAAGGTGCCCCCATGTTGCTTAAGCTCCCGAAGCATATCCCAAGTCATCGTGTGGCGTTGATTTTGATCTACAGGGTCAGTGTTCACAAACACTGTAAAGGATAATTATATTGTTTCAATAAGGGAAAGCCTTGAATATAAATATCACGCCAGGCATCGTCAAAGGTAATTACAATGGCTTTGTCTGGCAGTGCAGCGCCTTGCTGAACTGCATCTAGGGCCTGGGCTAGATCGATCACTGTGTAGTTATTTTGTTCAAATACTCTAAATGCTCTTCAAACTCTGGTGCGGACAAAGAGGTAGAGCGGGGCGCAGTCGAACTCACATGATGATAAAGCAAAATATTAAAGCTATCAGCAGCAAAGCCGGTCAAAGGCCAGATAAGCCCCCAGCATAAGAATGAGACAAAACAGATGATTTGCTTGAGCATGATGCTATTTATCCGGGAACAGATCACTACACAATTCGCCCCCAAAGCCCCAGTCGGACTTTGGCACATCTCGGATCATGACTTGCACCGCACTTGGGTTTCCACCCGTAATGTCACACATGGTTTTAGTGAGTCCAGCAACAATTTGACGTTTTTGTTCGACCGAACGGCCTTCAAATAATTCGACTGTAATTAGGGGCATAGGGATTTCCAAAGGATAGGTAAGGGTCGTTCTGAGATTCATTTTATATCTTCGTTAAAGGCCTATGCAAGGTAAAAAACTTCGGCTAAAGTAGCCGCTCTTAGCTTATGCATGGATGGACAGTGAAAAATTATAAAAAGAATCCGCTTATTGGTATGGGCTTGATGACGCTGGCTATGGTGTTAGTGCCGATTCTGGACTTATTTGCCAAACTTTTGACGCTAGATTACGCCGTACTAGAAATCACATGGGCTCGGTTTGTATTTCACGGACTATGGTTATTACCTTTGTTAGCTTGGAAGGGTATTGTTTGGTGGCGTATGCCACCCCAACCTTGGTTACAAATTAGTCGCAGTTTGATACTCACCGTTACCACGGTGGCCTTCTTTTTTGCCATCAAAGACAACCCAATTCCGACAGCATTAACGCTGTTATTTATTTCCCCTTTAGTGGTGGCCGTAGTCGCACCAATATGGCTTGGTGAGTCTTTTGATGCATTAAGAGGCCTTGCTGTAGTCTTTGGATTTGTGGGGGTTTTAATTGTATTGCGACCCACGGCAGACAGTTTTTCACCCTCCATATTATGGGGCGTGTTATCTGGAGTGACTTACGCCTTCTATATTATGATTACGCGCAAGTTGAGCGCCTCTGTGCCCCCGTTATTAACGTTATTTTATACGGCCATAGGGGGTGTTTTGGTGCTGACTCCAATCTTGCTATTGAGCAATGTATGGAAAATGCCAGATTTAACAGGTTGGGTGATGATGGCCAGTATGGGATTATTTGCAGCCATTGGGCACTTTTTTATTATCATGGCGTGTGAATACGCGACGGCTTCGCAATTGAGCCCGTTTAATTATTTTGAAATTGTAGCAGCGACGGCAATCAGTTACTTTGCATTTGATTTTTTCCCAGACCTTTATGTTTGGGTGGGAGTCGCTATTATTTGTATCAGTGGTGCCTACGTGTCCTATCGTGAGTTACAGTTGAGTAAAAGAGCCCATGCGATTCAAGATGGTCGCTTAGATATACTTTGAGCAGGATAAAGGATCAGTCTATGAGGCATTGGGTTAACAGCGCTCTAAGTGCAATAGAAGCCGATTATCAACGCTCAGCAGATACGCATTTAATAAAACTAGAACTGCCTAACTTTGAGGGTATCAATGTCTACCTTAAAGATGAAAGCACACATCCAACGGGCAGTTTAAAACATCGATTGGCTCGTTCTTTATTTTTATATGCTTTGTGCAATGGAAAGATTGACGCCAACACCACAGTCGTGGAAGCATCATCGGGCAGCACTGCCGTATCAGAAGCCTATTTCGCTAAGCTGATTGGTGTCGCGTTTATTGCTGTGATGCCCAAATCTACTTCGGCCCAAAAGATAGCTCAAATTGAGGGCTTTGGTGGCCATTGCCATTTTGTTGATAATGCCACTCAAATGCATGCTGTGGCCTTAAAACTCGCCCAAGAGTCTCAGGGCTACTTCATGGATCAATTTATGTATGCAGAAAGGGCAACAGATTGGCGTGGCAACAACAATATTGCAGAAAGTATTTTTAGACAAATGTCTCATGAGCCTCATCCCATTCCTCATACGGTGGTTATGAGTGCCGGCACAGGGGGCACATCAGCCACTCTTGGACGCTATATCCGTTACCTAGGGTATGACACTAATTTAGTGGTGGTTGATCCCGAAAATTCAGCCTTTTATCCCAGTTACATGAATCAAGACCCCAGTTATGTCACTGGCATTAGCAGCCGTATTGAGGGCATTGGCAGACCTCAAGTAGAGGCCTCATTTATGCCTGATGTGATTGACAGTATGATTCAAGTGTCTGATTTAGCCAGTATTGCCGCCATGCTTTGGTTAGAACAGCAGACGGGACGCAAAGCAGGGCCTTCAACAGGGACTAATTTATGGGGTGCGCTGGAAGTGGCGCAAAACATGAGAACTCAAGGCGTTAAAGGCTCCATAGTTACTCTTTTGTGTGACAGTGGAGATCGTTATTTAAACACTTACCATAGTGCAAGTTGGGTTGCCAAGCACATAGGCGACCCTAAAATTTATCAGCACAAACTGGAAGAGATTTTTCAATAATACCCATGGACGCTGGACCTTTAGGTATTGCCTGAAATACAGTACAAAACGCCTCTAGCACTGCTACTNAGCCAAAATTTTAAGTNTTCTACNAGTAATTAATTATTGCAGTTCAGTTTAGTCTATTCGACTAATCTAGGGTCGGTTCAATGTCTTCTAAATCGTAGGGCGTGGCCTGATATACGCAATAGTTGAGCCAGTTACTAAAGAACAAATAACCATGGCTGCGCCACGATGCCTTAGGCTTGGCGCTGGCATCATCATTGGGAAAATAATTGATGGGTAACATGGGGTTTAAACCTGCGGCTCGGTCTCTGTGGTATTCATCACCCAAAGTATTAGCACCGTATTCTGGGTGGCCAGTAATATAAACTTGGCGGCGATCTTTACTGGTCATAATATAAGCCCCAGAGGCGTCTGACTGGGCTAAGACAATGAGGTCAGTATTTGCCAAAATATAATNTACTTGAAAATCAGCGGTACGCGATTGAGGTGCCAAAAATTGATCATCAAAGCCACGAGTGAGCGCCTCATGTCCAAAGTTCACGGTTTGCTGGTAGACCCCAGATAGTTTTTGTGCCCGAGTTTGTTTGGGTAAATTGTACAAAGACTTTAAGCCTGCTTGGGCCGCCCAACACAAAAATAAAGTGGANGTNACGTGGGTTCGAGACCATTGAATAATTTCGTCCACTTGCGGCCAGTAAAGCACATCTTCAAAAGCGACTAATCCAAGAGGCGCGCCAGTAATAATGAGGCCATCATAATTATGATCTTTAATTTGCTCAAAAGTACGGTAAAAGCTATTTAAATGTTCTACGGGCGTATTCTTGCTAGAACGGTTGTCCACNCTTAATAACTCTATGTCTACCTGTAAAGAAGAATTAGACANTAAGCGCATAATTTGATTTTCAGTTTCAATTTTTTTAGGCATCAAGTTAAGGATGATGACTTTTAGCGGACGAATGTCTTGGTTGAGTGCCCGTGTTTCAGTCATCACAAACACGTTTTCTTTTTGCAGCACGCTGGTGGCAGGCAAGGCATCTGGAATACGGATCGGCATGAGAAACTCTCTACAATAATAATGGACTTAATAAGCAGTGCGGTAAGTGTAGCAGAAAAGAAGAGGCTTGCTGAAGAGTCTGTAACCTCAAATATTAATTAGAAAATCTTAAGAAATTAACCCTAACACTCAATTAATGCGCATTAATGATGCAATTAAGGTTTGAACTCTGCCGTTAGAAAACGATATACTCAGTTATCGCTGCGGCCATTTGGCCCTGAGAGGCTAGGTATAATTCAATACCTAAACCAAACTTAGATTGCTAGGTTAGACAAAGTTTAAGCACTGCTTGAACGATGACTGGTCTGTATCACGATACTAAATATAAAATTCCCAGAGGAATAGGTTAATGCAAAACATATTTAAAAAGACACTACTTGCTGCAGCAACTGCAACTTTGTTGGCAGGCACTGCATATGCAGGAGGCCACGAGGAAAAAGTGGGTGTGATTCTAGGGTTTACTGGTCCAATCGAATCTCTGACGCCAACCATGGCTGACAGTGCAGAACTGGCTTTCGCTGAAGCATCTAATTCGGGTCTGTTATTGGATGGCAAGGTGTTAGTTGCTGTGCGTGCCGATTCTACTTGTGTCGACTCTTCTGCCGCCACAGCTGCTGCTGAGCGTTTGGTCAACTCTGACAACGTGGTTGCCATCATGGGTGCCGACTGTTCTGGTGTGACTGGCGCTATAGCGAAGAACGTAGGTGCTCCAAATGGCGTAGCTATGGTTTCTCCTTCAGCTACGTCTCCTGGTTTAAGTGCTATTGACGACAACGGTGTATTTTTCCGCACTGCGCCTTCTGATGCACGTCAGGGCGTAGTCTTGGCTGACATCGTTATGGGCCGTGGCATTGACACAGTGGCTGTGACTTACACTAACAACGACTACGGTAAAGGGCTAGCCGATGCCTTTGCTACAGCTTACCGTGCAGCGGGTGGTAAAATTACCATTGAAGCTGCTCACGAAGATGGCAAGGCAGATTACTCTGCTGAAGTTGGCGCATTGTCTGCTTCTGGTGCCTCTGAGCTAGTGGTGCTTGGCTATGTTGACCAAGGTGGTCGTGGCATCATCCAATCTTCTTTAGATTCGGGCGCATTTGAGCGTTTCATTCTTGCTGACGGCATGATTGGTGATTCATTATTAGATGTTGACGGTGGCATTGAAGGTACTTTTGGTACGCTACCTGGTTCAGAGTCTAAGGGCGCATCCATGTTTAATGATGTTGCAGCTGCAGCTGGCCTAGACGGCTCTGCTCCCTATGCGGCTCAGTCATATGATGCAGGCGCACTCATTGCCCTAGCCATGCAATCTGCTGGCTCTGCTGATCGTGCAGGCATTGTGGCTCACATGAGCAAAGTTGCTAACGCTCCTGGCGAAATCATCTTACCGGGTGAATTGGCTAAAGGTTTGAAAATCTTAGCAGACGGTGGCGAAATTAACTACGAAGGCGCAACCAACGTAGAATTTGATGCCAACGGTGACCCTGCTGGATCTTACAAAGAGCAAGAAGTTAAAGGTGGTGCATTCACTACCGTTAAGGTTCACTAAGCCCGCGCTTAAAACCTGAAGTAAAAAAACCAACTTAGGGAAACTTAAGTTGGTTTTTTTGTGCCTAAAATTTGTCCATTCAGAACACAAGAGTTAACGTGTTCATAATATGAGCATTAAGGTGTTCAAAAAGGCAATAGTTTCCGTTGACACCCTATGGGCAAAGAGTTCTAATTGAACCAGTCATAAGCATAAGTTGTTGCTTATATTTAGGCTTATTAATTTAACTCAATAATAAGGGTGTTCAGCCTTTCACAATAACAAGAGAATCGAGTATGAAACGCACAATCTTAAATTTAGCAGTCTTGAGCACAATGTTGGGAGCAGGCCTAGTGCAGGCGGGTGGCTTCGATCGGACTGGCCAAGACACTTCAATCATGCTCAAAGAAGGCAGTATGGTAGAAATNACNTCAGTTTCTGTGAACCCAAAA
>JGI24538J26636_10000113_pt1 | contig 23499 bp, 16 predicted proteins | sample SouAtlMetagenome_FD_26636 | JGI IMG/M metagenome (IMG submission 26636) | reverse complement strand
GCGTCAAGATGGATCAGGAGCTTATGACTACATAAACGGTACAGTATCGCACGTAGACTAAGCAATAGATCAGTCTATATTTATTTAAAAATCCCCTGCTTAGGTAGGGGATTTTTTTTTGCTTTAACCCCCCTAACGATATACCACATAGCTAATTGGTCGTACGGAAGTTACGAACCATAACAAATGTCTCAAGTAAAGGCAATGCAGCAATCTGATTCTGGTGTTGTATGTATAAAAAAAGGCCACCCTAGGGGTGGCCTTTTTTTTNATACTATGATTAAAACTAATTATTCTTTAGTTCTGCGTTGCGACCTGTTTAGGTTCTGCTGACGCTGCATGTCTTCTAATCTCTTTTGAAATTTAGACTCTTTTTTCTCTTTTTTAGGCAGCGCACGCTTGGCGTCTATTTTAGCCAGGATAGCCTCATCATTCACCGACTTACGTATCCCCCACTGCATGGCGAAGGTTACGATATTCGATACGAAGTAGTAATATGTCAATCCAGAAGGAAAGCTATTCAATACAAACATGAACATCAATGGCATTAAATACATAATGGTTCGCATCTGCTTCATCTGCTCATTACTCCCTGTCTGAGGAGTCATCTGCTGGTTCATCCATGTATATAGGATGGTAGATGCTGTCATGAGTAAAGTAAATAACGAGAGGTGGTTACCAAAGAAGGTTGAGATTAGCGGGATCTCTGCAGACCAAGAAATCACACTATCATACGTACTTAAATCATTCGCCCATAAAAAGCTTTGACCTCTAAGTTCAATGGATGCAGGGAAAAATCGAAACATCGCAAATAATATTGGCATCTGAACGATCACAGGAATACAGCCACCTAATGGACTAGCTCCAGCTTCGCGATATAAGCTCATCGTAGCTTGTTGTTTAGCTACTTGATCCTTATCTCCAAACTTCTTGCTAATCTCATCAATCTGAGGCTTCAGAACTCGCATTTTAGCCATGGATCTATAAGACGCGAATGTCAACGGAAATAAAACGGTTTTAATGATCAGAACCATCACTAAAATGATTAAACCATAATTCCAACCGTATCCTTCAAGCCAATTGAATACTTTAACCACCACTGCACGACCAATCCAACCGAAAATTCCCCAACCAAAATTGATAGACTTCTCATAACCTTGATCATATGACTTTAACAATTGATATTGGTTAGGCCCTACATACATCTTAAACGGTAAGGAATAAGCTCCGGAAACCGTCTGGTCAATAACAGCTGTTGCACTGTAATCCTTGATCAAATCGTTATCCTCATCTGGACCATTTACCGTAGTTAATTGACCCGAAGAAAAACCTGTTTCTGGATGGACGATGATAGAGAAGAAACGCTGCTTTTGCGCTAACCAATCCATTCCTTCAATGCTTTTGTCTTTATCTCCACCGCGACCAGAGAGGTGCTCAGTATCCCCGTCTATCGTTTCGCGGTAGGTAAATGTGGAATACTGACGTTCCGTCTTAATTCCTTTTTCTGTACGTTGCGCTGCGCGCTCCCAATACAACTCTGGTTTCCCACTAGATGTTGCATTCCCACTCACGACATACGTAAAGTCATATCCAGATTCAGGTAATTCAATTTCCACCTTTGTTTTACCATCAAAAAGCGTGAGGCTTCTGGAGGACTGAGATGTAATTGAAAATTCTTTAGCACTCAAGCCTTCGTCACCGGGAATACTAATGTCGAAAATCTGATTCCCGTCAATAATGTTCAACGGTGCCGTATGCGCAGTATCGTCATAATTGTGGTAGTCCAATAAGCCTGCTTTGACCATTGCAGCTCCCTTCGTACTAAAAGTCATTTGCAGCACGTCATTAGATAGCATCACGTCCTTAGCAAGGAACATGCTACTGTCCAGAACTACAGACCTGGCGGCATCTAAGGTAACAGAAGTTATTTCTGATCTAGAATCAGTATCACCATTGGCAGAATTAACCTCTTCCTGTTGCTCCGCAGATACAGGCTGTACTTCAGGAAGATTCTTTGACTGCCACCAGCCAAAGCCCACCATGATTACTGCGATAAGTACAAATCCTATAATTTGATTTCGGTCTAGACCGTTATTCTTATTCTCCATGAATTATTTGTTTTGGCGGAACTCATCCGCAGCTTTGATAAATGAAACAAAAAGCGGATGAGGATTCAATACTGTGCTCTTGTATTCTGGATGGTACTGAACACCTACAAAGAACGGATGATTATCGACCTCAACTATTTCCACCAATCCAGTCTCTGGATTTATCCCCGTAGTCTTTAGTCCTGCCGCAGTTAATTCTTCTTTAAATTGATTGTTAAATTCATATCTGTGACGATGACGTTCAGAGATATGTGTTGTGCCATAGGATTCAGATGCTTTAGAACCTTCTTCTAACACGCAGTTTTGAGCTCCTAAACGCATAGTACCTCCCTTATCTGTGACATGCATCTGGTCATCCATCAATGCTATTACGGGCTTTGAGGTTTCGGCATTTACTTCCGTTGTATTGGCATCAGACCATCCCAAAACATTTCTTGCATATTCAATTACAGCGGCTTGCATGCCATAGCAAATACCAAAGTAAGGAACACCATTTTCACGGGCATATTGTACGGTAGAAACCTTACCCTCAAATCCTCGCTCGCCAAAACCAGGAGCCACGAGAATTCCATCTAGACCTTTACAGGTAACCGCAGCATTCTCCATAGTGAGGTGTTCAGAATGGATCCATCTGATCTTCACTTCTACTTCGTTTGCTGCTCCGGCATGTATAAAGGACTCTGTGATCGATTTATAACTCTCTTTGAGCTCGACATATTTCCCAATCAGACCGATTTCTACAGTCCTCTTAGGATTCTTTAATCTACTGAGGAACTCACGCCACTTGTCTAGATTAGGTTCGGTTTTTGACTCCAAACTGAAGTAATCCAATACCACCTCATCTAATTTCTCATTGTACATCATTACGGGCACTTCATAAATAGTGCTTGCATCACGTGATTCAATGACATTCTTAGGACGAACGTTCGTAAATAATGCTAATTTTCTCTTAATATCATCATCAACAGGATGCTCTGAACGACAAACAAGAACATCTGGTTGAACACCACTTTCAAGCATGGTCTTTACACTATGTTGCGTTGGCTTTGTCTTTAATTCTCCCGTGACATTGAGGTAGGGTAACAATGTAAGATGGACCACCATGATGTCTTTTTCATACTCCCACTTCATTTGACGGACAGACTCGATATAAGGAACCGCTTCTATATCACCGACTGTTCCACCTATTTCAGTGATAACGATGTCATAGTCACCTGTTTCACCTAAAATTCTGATACGTGTTTTAATTTCGTCCGTAATGTGCGGAATAACCTGAACGGTTTTACCTAGATAATCTCCTCTACGCTCTTTATCAATAACGGTTTGATAGATACGGCCAGTGGTCACATTATTTCCCTGCGACGTAGGTGTGTTTAAAAATCTCTCGTAATGACCTAAGTCTAAATCAGTCTCGGCACCATCCTCTGTAACGTAACATTCTCCATGTTCGTAAGGGTTGAGTGTACCTGGATCTATGTTGATGTATGGATCCAATTTTTGGATAGTCACCCTGTAACCCCTTGCCTGCAATAATTTTGCAAGGGACGCTGAGATAATTCCCTTACCTAATGAAGAAGTTACCCCACCGGTAACAAAGATGTATTTAGTGCTTGCCATAGTTCGAATCAAAACAGGGCAAAAGTACCTCTTTTCTGCGCCAATTAAAAGGCTAAACTCGTGCTAATCGTTGGCATGATCGGCAATTGATTTATACGCTCTGCCGCAACCCTATCATAATAGAATATATTCTCTCGGTTGTAGATGTTTGTAGCACCTATGGTACACTCAAATGAGCCGTATTTTGTTGGAGCACTATACTTTAGTGATGCATCGAACCTATGATACACGGGGAGTCTGTTACTGTTTAACGTTCCATACAAGACACTTGGATCACCATTTGCCGTGGTGTAATCAAAATTAATATCTGGATTACCGTTCGGATCTAAGAAATCTATACCAGGATAATAGCCTTGTGTGGGCGTAAAGGGGAATCCTGTACCTAAATTCCAACGAACGGATAGAAACCAACGTTCCTTCTGGCCCATCTTAAGATTACCCACAAGATTTATATTGTGTCTTCTATCGAAATTAGGATTATATACTTGCACTCCATCATCTCTCGTTACTTTACTCCACGCATAAACAGCCCACAAATAATACCTGCCCTTCTCGAACTTAATCAATGCATCGTAACCATAAGCAAGCCCGCGCTCTACGATAAAATCCTTTCTCAGTATTTCTGGCTGATCGCTATAAGTAGGTACATCTGGGTAAAGCTTATTCCTATTCACATTTGTGATTTGAGAAAAGTCTTTCACATACGATTCTAGATTTATGTCCCAGTGTTGCCCTAAATCAAACTCAAAACCAGCTACACCATGATTAGCCTTCTGAAGTTTTGAGGTAATATCTCTATCGCGAAAGGTTTTAGGTAGATCTGCAGACCCACTTAGAAAGCCATAAAACAAGTTCACCACATCTCTATCGCTATTTGCTGCAACTAGGTTTTGGCTGTAACGTCCTCCTGAAGCTTTAAATCTAAAGTCTTCAGTGAAGTTATATTTCAAACCCAAACGGGGCTCTATGCTTAGCTCGGATAAAGATCCATAATAGTGTAGCCTTAAACCAGGCTCAATGACCAGTAACGGACCCACTTTACGATAATTAAAATACCCGCCTAACTCCGTAGTACTTTCTTGCTGGTTTAAACTCAGACCCAGTGAATTTGTGTAGTTGAAGTCAGTATCGTAGCCAATGAGGTCTATACCATATTTAAATTCATCTGCCTTCCCTATAAAATAGGTAAAGTCTAATCCACCATTAAAACCGTTAATAGTCGAATTCCGAGGCTGGTCTGGATTCTCAGTACTCTGAATAAAATATTGACTTTGGGCAAAATCACCCTCGATCAGCGTAGCTGACGCTGGAGGAATCACCATAAAATTCATACCATACCCCCAACTGTTCCATTGAATACCCTTGGCACTGTCTAGCATTACTGCATCACTAAAATTAAATGCCTTGGCAGTCAATTTAGACCCCGACTTGTTTTGCGTAGTAAACTTTCCATATAGATCGCTGAAAGTGAAGGGTAAGCCTCCAAATCGGGTCTCCACATATGGATATAAAATAGGGGCTGTCTCTCTCAAATAGCTCGTTTTACCACTCACGAATAGGCTATTGTTAGCAATCCCATTTTTGTCCTTTTTACCAATCGGTGCTTCCAAAAGAAGCTTACTCATAAAGGTAGATGCATAGGCCTTTGCCTTTACTTTAGATCGATTCCCATCCCGTGTTGTAATATCCATAACTGAGCTGTTACGGGAGCCATATTCCGCACCAAACCCAGCGGTATACACATTCGCAGACTGAAGTACATCAGTATCAAAAACAGAAAAGAAACCTATGCTATGAAAAGGGTTATACAGGATCATACCATCAAGCATAACCAAGTTTTGAATTGGAGCTCCACCTCGAATATAGAGTTGACCACCTTGATCACCGGTGCTCACCACACCAGGGAGTACCGAGAGTGCTTTCATTAAATCCGGATCACCACCCGCTGAAAATGTTTCAATCATTTTAGGATTTAAACTAACCACCGCCGTATTCACCTTCACCTTTCGTTGAGCGCGCTCGACATCGATATTTACCGTGTTGAGCATCTGGCTACTTTCATCTAAGTAAACAGACACTGAAGTAGGCTTATTCTTGAAAACCTGGATTTCCATACTAGACGTTTCAAAACCAATAAAGCTTACCGTTATCTGTTGCTTACCGTAAGGCACCTCTGAAATCTGAAAGTAGCCTTCTAAATTCGTCGTAGCACCTGAATTTATTGAGTTCACCACAATATTTGCAAAAGGGATGGGCTCCCCCCCGTCTTTGGCATAAATAAAACCTCGAAGTAATTCTCCCTGGGCAAAAGCACCTAAGGAAACCAATAAAGTCAGCAGGAGTATACGTATTCTCATAGTCTAGAATCTTGTCAAAAATAGTGCCTAAAGAGTACACTTGATTAACCATTCTCTCAAATGCTCATATTCCCCTGAGCTTGATGTAATAAGACCTTTACATTTTCGGTCAAAGACTAATAATTCGTCGAGCATTTCATGTGCATGAGCAGAAGAATAATGCCTTGAAGCAGCATTAAACTGTTTTAAAAAATAGGGATGAACTTTGAGCGCTGAAGCAATCTGCTTCTCTGCGCTGCCCTTCATACTATGGTACTGAATGAGGTTATTTACAAAATTAAATAAGATACCTGTGATCATTTGAACAGGATGTTCCTTGGGGTTTTTCGCGAAGAAATGAACAATTTTAAATGCCTTAGTGACGTCACGTTCCGCAATAGCAGCTACCAATTCAAAATTATTATAATCTTTTGAAATTCCTATATGACGCTCTATATCCTCTGGTGTAACCTGACGGTTTGATCCCATAGCAACATCGAGTTTCTGAATTTCATTGTGCAACCTAGATAAATCTGTCCCCACTTGCTCTGCCATGGAAGCTACAACAGCTGTGTTAACTTGAAAACCCTTAGCNGAAAGCTGTTTCTCTAACCACGGTATAACTTGGTAATCACGCAACGGTGCACTTTCCAGAAAGACCGTGTTAGACTTGATCGCTTTACCTGCTTTAGAACGCTTGTCTAACTTCTTGTGCATATGGCCAAAAACCAATACGGTTGAAGGCTGTGGTTGTTCCAGATACCCCAGAAGCAAATCCCAATCGTTCGCTTTAAGGTGCTGAGCTTCTTTAACCACTACGACCATACGTTCGCTCATCATAGGAAAGCGCTTGGCCTCCTCAAGAACCTGGAGCATACTGGTTTCTTTACCGTACAGTATGATCTGGTTAAAGCTTCGCTCCGATTCATCGAGCACTTGGCGCTCAATTACGTCGATAAGTTGCTGTGCATAAAAGGACTCTTCGCCCGCGAAAAAATAAACGGGTGCATACTTACCGGATCGCAAATCGCGCATAATGCCTTCAAAGCTATATTCAGCCATTAATCGTTGTGATAAGGTTCGTTATTTAAAATAGTAAATGCTCGGTAAAGTTGCTCTAAAAACAACACACGAACAAGTTGGTGCGAGGTCGTCATCGGACTTAAACTAAGCTTTCCTTCAGCAATCGCATACATCTCAGCACTGAATCCGAATGCGCCACCCACGACAAAGACTAATCTTTTAGGGCCTGAATTCATCCACTTCTGAACCTGGCTGGCAAAATCTCGTGAAGAGTATTGCTTTCCATTTTCATCTAACAGTATAAGACGGTCACCGGGTAACAAATGCTTCTGAAAAGCACGGCCCTCCTCTATTTTAAGCGTGTCAGAATTCATTTTACCACCACCCTTCACATCAGGTACAACCAAGGTTTCATACTTGCCATAATGCCGTAAACGAGATTCAAACATGGACATTCCATCCGAAATGAATCGTTCAGAAGTTTTACCGATAACTAGAAATACAATCTTCATGAGATCGACAAAGATGGTAACTTGCGTTGAGACGGACGATTAGAAATCGATTTTTATGAACTCACCGGATTGGATACCTGATTTTTTCGAGCTTAATAACGCCTTTGACTTTGCTATTAAAGAGGATATAGGAGACGGAGATCATAGTGCGCTTAGCTGTTTGGACCATACAAAAAGAGGGAAAGCAAAACTTTTAATTAAACAAGACGGTATCATAGCTGGCATTGCGTTGGCAAAATATCTTTTCACTTATATTGACCCAACAGCGACAGTAGAGGTCCTTATTNAGGACGGCTCAAAAGTTTATCCAGGAGACATCGCACTAACGGTTGAAGCAAACGCAATNAAACTATTACAAGCTGAACGGTTGGTTCTAAACTACACTCAACGCCTATCAGGAGTTGCAACAAGTAGTGCCGAGTATGCTAACATGGTCGCCCACACGTCCACCACTATTCTTGATACTAGAAAAACTACACCTGGTTTACGTGTCTTAGAAAAATGGGCAGTTTCTCTTGGTGGNGGTGGGAACCACCGTATGGGGCTCTATGACATGATTATGCTTAAAGACAACCATATTGATTTTGCAGGAGGTATAATACCCGCCGTGAATGGCGTTCGTGAATATCTTTCAGCCAGGGGAAAGACCTTGAAAATAGAGGTCGAAACCAGAGATTTAAATGAAGTACAGGAAGCCTTGATTGCCGGGGTGGACAGAATAATGCTGGACAACTTTACAACGATAGAAACGCGTAAGGCTGTTGCCTTAATTGATCATAGAGCAGAAACAGAAAGTAGTGGAGGCATCACAAAAGACACCTTGGTTTCTTATGCAGAATGTGGCGTAGACTATATTAGCGTTGGGGCATTAACCCATCAAATCAAAAGTATAGACATGAGCTTGAAAGCCCTTTGATAATGGAAAGTAGATTTAAACGTATTGCCAAAACCATAGAGCTCGTTCTGACACGAGTAAAACCACCGTTATTTGACGGTCTGTCTCTTTGGGATGTACTAAGTTTTTTTGTTCGCGGTATTTACGAAGGAGCCATTTCTACTCGTGCTGGCTCTGTGAGCTTTAGCTTTTTTCTCGCGCTTTTCCCAGGAGTCATCTTTATTTTCACTCTAGTAGCTTACTTGCCACTCGACGTCTTTCAAGACGAATTATACCAAGTGATGTCTGATGTATTGCCGCCAAGCACACAAGACATGACCTTTGATGCTATTCAAGATATCCTCACTATTAAACGTGGTGGATTACTGTCTGTTACCTTTATTGCAGCATTGCTCTTCGCTACGAACGGTACGCTAAGTCTAATCTCAAACCTAGGAATCAGCCAAAATGCTGTTGACGTAAAAAACTTCTGGCTACAATACTTCAGCGCATTTTTACTCACTATAGGGCTATCCATTCTTATCATGATTGCTCTAGTAGCACTCATCTTTACACAAGGATTTACCGGATGGCTATCAGAATTGGGCTATCTATCTGAATATACGACGCAAATCATTTACTGGGGTCGACTCTTTGTGCTACTAATCACCATCCTTTTAGGTATCTCTGCGGTATACAACTACGGTCCTGTNAGAAATCGNAATTGGCGTTTTATAAGTCCAGGAAGCCTACTAGCTACACTTTTAATTATATTCTCTTCACAAGGATTTGGGTTTTACGTGGAGAATTTCTCAACCTACAACAAGTTTTANGGTTCTATAGGAACGTTACTGATCATGCTNCTNTGGATCTATATNAATGCTTTTGGTCTTATCATAGGATTTGAATTAAATGCTAGTATGTCTGGAGCAAGACAAGAACAAGAAAATAATTAATCACTAACACAAAATAAAAAAGCCTCGAGTNNNCCTCGAGGCTTTTTTTATTTAACGGTGATTGATCCCTAACGCATCAAACTGAATTTCTGGTATTTTATAAACTCCGTGCCTTCTATATCTCTATATAAGATTTTCGCAATGTAGACTCCTTCATAACAAGTCTTGTCTTCAAACGTGCCATCCCAGCCCGTATTAACGTCTTTACTGTAGAAAAGAATGTTACCTAAACGATTGTACACTTGCATTTCAAAGTAGCTGATAGCATTGACCTTAACGAGGTAATAATCATTCTTTGTGTCTCCATTAGGCGTAAACGCAGTGGGCGTAAATACAGCGGCTACATCTCTAGGATCTTGAGCTGTGTCGCAATCTAGAGCTGTTACAAACACAGTATCCATGGCCTCATACTTACAATAACCTGTTGTCACAAATACAGTATCATCAGCGTTGAAAGTTTCTTGAAAATTAGGACCATTTTGGCTCAATCCACTTGAAGTCAACCAATTCATAGAGAAATTAAAGGTCATCAAGGGGCCTCCGGCAGGATCAACAGACGGTGAATTAACACCTGCAGTAATGGATAGTGCACCCGCACAGTCATACCAACCATCCAAAACAGTGAGTTCATTAAAATCAAAGTTCTGTGCCAATGTTGTGAATGACGTCGGGTTTAAATGCGCACTCATATAGGTTTGGATATCACCACTAGAGCGAGGTTCTGACCAAAATCTAAATTCATCTATTCCTCCGTTCATATACGTAGCATTTCCGGAGAAAGGACTAACACCATAACCCACTGTAGTCGAAGCTGCTGTTCCAACATCTCCTACAGCCATGTTATCTGTGGTTTCAAATCCACCATCGATATATAAATTCATTACCGTAGAACCTCTGTCCCAAGTAACGGCTATGTGATGCCAGTTTCCATCATTGATACTCGAAATAGTGCCTGTTTGAACATCAAAAGAGCCTGCAGCATCCCGTACACCAAATCCGACATAACCAGATCCGTCCGCAAAAACTGCCCAACCAACGCCGGCGGCATTTCTATTGCTTGCTAAATAGGTCAAGCCGCTCAATGCATTCAGTTTTACCCAGAATTCCAAACTGAAGCTCGATGTTCCAAGATTCGTAGCGGTACTATTTGGAATCTCCAAATACTGTGAAAAACCATTTAATGACAACGAATTATTTAAAGGAGTCGATCTTGTTGCATTGACATCCACTACGTCCGAAGGACATACTGAAAATGCATCTTGATCTACAGTAACCGTCATTACCTGACCAAAAAGAGCTGGTGAAACTGCTGCGAATAAAAAGAGAAGTAATTTCTTCATGTAGATTTGCTTGTAGTTCAAAAATAACATTAATAATTTATTGTTTGCCTATGACTCCACTTCTTCATTTTCTCACCATCCCAAGCCCATAATGAAGGGACCGAGCGGGAGCAATGTCNAGACCATAAGCCATAGGTATTCGCACCGGTATGGTCTACTACCAAATAATCACCTTCCTGCACGCAGGGGTCTATTAGNGCGCCATGCGCCAAATAATCACCAGCAAAACACANAGGGCCAGCAAGATCAAATGCTGNTTTTTCACCTCGATATTCTTTACCGCTGCTGTTCCAAACACTGAGTGGAAAAGAACGAGGCGTTGTATACGCATCACGCATAAAAAAATCTGCACCTAGGTGAATGAACAACCGATTTGGCGCAAGTTTGTATTCTATGCGACTCAAGGCGAATCCTGCTTCGGCATGTACCCATTGTCCAAATTCAGTTACCAGTTTAAAAGAGCATCCCTTAAATACTTCAGTAACTAGAGATCCGTAAGCCTTCATTTTTGTTTGGTCTTTCATAGACTCAGAAGGAAGGCCTCCGCCTATATCAAGTACACTTATTTTACCTGGTAGACGCGTATTTATCTCGTGAGCTAAATCTCTTAAAGACTCTAGCGCAATACGTTGCACCTCTAGGTCCTTCATTTGAGAGCCACTATGAATGTGCAATGCTGAAACAGGATAAGACAATGCAGCTTCTATAATTTGGGTACGCTCGGTAACTGCAACGCCAAACTTGCTCTCGTTTTTGCTGACATCAAACATTTCTGGTGCTCCAGTATGAACCTGAGGGTTTACGCGTATTCCGAGCGTGCACAAAACCTCCTGGGGAAACCGTGCCAATTCTTCGATAGAATTAACATTCACCAACATTTTAGGCTCTTGACAAACCAAGGCAATCTCTGCTCTAGTTTTGACTGGAGAGTCGAAAATTATTTTTGATCCTGGACAGCCCGCGTCTTGAGCCAAACGCACTTCTTCCAGTGAAGCTGCTTCTAGACCATAACCCCATTTCACCAACTGAGCTAAAACTTCAGGATGAGGATTAGTCTTAACCGCTATAGAGTGCTGCACATCTTTAGAAAAGCAGTTACTTAAATGCGTCAACCTTTCTTTAAGACGAGGTATGTGAACCAGCATAACACTGGTATCTTCCTCATTAAGTAATGGGATAATTGCTTTGACAGCACCAACTATGTCGTTCGCTGCGCTCAACCGAACATTTTTTCTGAGACTTCCTCGATGACTTCGATTAGCCTGTTGTCATTATGGAAATCAATCGCGTCTTTTTCTAAAAATTCACGAACTGCGTAAGCTCCAACCGCTAGGCGAATGAAACTTTTATTAGCATACTCCACTGGTTGCCCAAAAAACACTCTATCAATACCGTTGATAAAACCCTTATGAGTAGTGGTGATGATGGCTTCAAATAACTGCTTAAGCTCTGCATTATTTAATGCTCGACCCTTCACCCATACCTGAAAACTGATGATCGACATGTTCGTTAGTAATTGATCCGGCATTAACTTAAAATAGTTTGAAGTCTCTAATCTTGACATCACTCCAGTAGCCCATCTAGAAATGGTCTCATCTGTTTGCGAAGTAGACCAGTAACTATAAGCCTCCATTTCATCTAGTGCAATCTCCCAACGCAGTCGTAATCCTTTATTCTCTTTTAGCGGCAACTGTTCACGCATGTTTTCCATATACCATGGTATATCATAGGCACTGAATAGTTTACCGTAAGGCTTAATCACGGAAGCATCGACTCCCTTGAGCTGCTCGCTCCATTTTCGAGGAACCAGCATGGCTGCGCAAAACGGAGGGGCCTGAAAAAACTTAGATCCTGTGAGCATGATCATCACGCCTTTTTCCAGAAGGTCATGTATGAGCTTCGGATCAACGCGGAACTGGCATAAATCCACAACCCACATGGTGTTGCTCTCAGGATCAATCACATTGAGATCATCCTTTATCCCTGATTTTGAACCAAAAACTAAACTAGCTACGACGGCTGCATCAGGAGTTTTGGCTATTATATCTTTTATAGCTGTTGTGCGATCAAGAATGTTCCCTTGGTCATCACGTGCATCTAAATAATGTACTTCACTAACATTGTTAGGGTCTACAAAATCTCCTTTTACAATGTTTTCACCAAACTGGTTAAAATTGGCATAAAAACGCGTTTCACTAGCCAACTTCGACCCTGAACCCAATTCTTCGGGGCAACTGACTACATTAATCACTTTTTTTCCTGGGTTCAACATGAACTGAAACATCAACGGATAATACACTAAATCCGAGCCAGACGGCGCAAAGTAAACATCAAAAGGATCGTTGAATTCACTCCCCACCAACTGCTTGATTCGTGTGGCTTGAGTTTCTAATAAGTTGTCATAGCTCAATTCCTCGTACTTACCTAAAAAGGCCTTTGCTACACCATGAGATCGCTTGGTAAGTAAGTTTGCCGTACAGGACCCACGCTGCATTAGCGACTCATATTTAACCGGATTCAAATGGTATTTATTTCTACCTGTTGTTTCGATAATATGAACACGTTCGTCACATCCTTCTGAAAGTACTTTTGAAATTTCGGTTTTGATTATCATGTTCACTTGACCNTTTTAGATGTATTTCNTTTGAGGNGTGAAAAATACTGCGTATTCCGAGGATAATCAATGATAAGCGCTCCTATTATTCCACAACTTTTGTAGTTTGGAGGTCCAATTCAAACAACGTTATGGATTTCACGAAAATGACACCCTTTTTAAAGACTTGGTTACTCCCGATGGTACTACTACTGGGTGTTAACATGGCATTCCTTAGTCCTTCCTATTTCCAAGGAGACGTCTTAGACCAAGATGATATTAAACTAGGATGGGCAAAGAGTAAAGAAATTAGAGACCAAAGGGCCAGTACAGGAGAGGAGCCGTTGTGGACAAATGCCATGTTTAGCGGTATGCCAACGGCACAAATATCAACCAAGTACGGGGGGAATATTTTTGAAACTATATCTTCTGTGGTACGTACGATTGGTGGAAAAAACTCTTCTACCTACATCATTTTCTATTTGATGATTGGTGGATTTATTGGACTTAGAGCACTCGGAATCAACCATTGGCTAAGTGCAATTGGAGGTTTCGCCTACGGATATAGTGGTTTCTTCATTATAGGATATGCGGCGGGACACAATGCAAAAGTCAATACGGCTGCATTTATTCCGTTAATGATTATGGCACTGCTACTATTGTTGGAAAAAAAGAATTGGAAAGCTTTTATACTCATGGCCTTATTTGCAGGGCTCAGTATTCATAGAAATCACTTTCAAATCACGTATTACGCAGGGATATTCATGGCTGTAATTTGGGCTACATACCTCTTTAAATATGCCAAGGAAAGAGCGTTGCCACAATTCGCTAAGTACACAGGACTACTGGCGATTGCCGGGTTATTGAGCATTGGCCCTAACCTCGCGAACATGTGGTCTACTAAAGTGTATACGAGCGAGAGTATGCGCGGCGGCATTTCTGAATTGACTGCGAAAAACCAAAATCAAGGCGAAGGTGGACTGTCTTTTGATTACGCCATGTCATGGTCTTCAGGTATATACGAAACAGTAGCATTGGTTATACCGAACGCAGCTGGAGGAGGTGCAATGGTCAACTATGCAGATATGGGTACGCANACTTTTGACCAACTCGTTAGTGCATTTCGCCAGCAAGGCATGCGACCNGATCAAGCGGAGNCNCAAGCATCTCAATACATGGGTGGCGCATTTATGAATTGGACCGGTGAAAGCATGGGAAACGGAGCCTATTATGTTGGGGCTAGTATNTTTCTTTTATTCTGTCTAGCCTTTTTTACGGTGGGAGGAGCAACTCGGACGTGGGTTATTGTATCAAGNATCTTATTTCTTTTCATGGCCTGGGGATCTAATTTCGAATCTTTTAATAGGTTCCTATTTAACTACTTGCCACTGTACAATAAATTTCGTGTCCCTTCCATGGCGATGGTGGTTCTGTTTTTTAGCATTCCTTTTTACGGAATACTCGGACTCAACGCCTGGTTTGAAATGGACAAGTCATCACGGATGAATGCCTTGTTAAAGGGAGCTGGCTTGTTTGGTGGATTTGTGATTCTATTTGGATTAATAGCTCCAATGGTCATGGATCTAGAAACCGCAAGAGATGCCCAATTCAGTCAACAAGGATTTGCCATAGATCAGTTATTGAGCGATAGAAGAGGCATCATTACGTCATCTGCTATGAGGACCTTATTCATAGGGGTTTTGATTACAGCCGCACTTTGGATGTGGCACACGGGAAAGCTGGGGCTTAATCTTGCCATTGCTGCTTTAGCAACGATAACGTTAGGCGATCTTCTCATCTTCGACCGTGATCAATTAGAGACTGACGACTTCTTAACCAAGAGGAAATGGGAAGCACAATATGCTCCAAACGCTGCTAATCAATCCATATTGATGGACAAAGATCCGCACTTCCGTGTCTGGAACAGTACGACTTCCTTGACCTCTGATAGCTATACCAGTTACCACCATAAAAGCATAGGTGGATATCACGGCGCTAAACTGCAACGCTATCAAGATTTAATAGACAACCAGTTGAGCAAGCAAAACATGGCTTGCTTCGACATGCTCAATATGAAGTATGTCATTGCACAGGGAGGAAATGGTCAACCACAAGCACAACGCAACCCTAACGTTTGTGGAAATGCGTGGACGGTGAGCAAAATAAATTTAGTTGCTGATGCCGATGCAGAGATGAATGCGTTATCTGGCTTTGACCCAAAAACAACCGTGGTTGTAGATCAGCGTTACTCGGCCTACCTAGGCAATAATCCTGCCCTATCAGCTGGAGGAATCAGCCTGACCAGTTATGATCCTAAGTTCATGGAATATAGCTACGACGGTGGAGGAAGCTTTGTAGTATTCTCCGAGATATTTTATCAAGGATCAGGCAATGACTGGCAAGCCTATATAGATGGAGAAGCCGTTGAGCATATTCGCGTAAACTACCTCTTACGCGGTATGAAGGTTCCTTCGGGAAAGCATGACATCGTATTTAAGTTTGCCCCAAAATCCTACTACACTGGGAGAAACGTGAATATGGCGGGATCCGCTATACTTATAGTATTAATGATTTACTTAGGCTGGAGCACTTATAGAGAACAGAGTCAAAGACTGGAAGCTTAACTCTCCCGCGCACGTTGATGTCAATCAGATCCGAAAATAGCCGCCAACACCTGTTTTGCCTGCTGATTTCGCTCATACGGAGCGATTTTATTTGAAGGTGTTTTAGGCGCTCCAGTGTCGTGCATCTTAGATATGAAATTCACGATTCCGTCTGTATCATCGTAACTAAATACTTGACCAGCTTGAGCGTCACGAATGATATTCGCAGCATCTCCGTCAACAGGACCTAGTCCTAGGATTGGGTTACCTCCGCCTAAATAATCAAATAGTTTTCCAGGAACATGTCCAGAAGCACTGTCAACCTCTGGGAGCAGAAACAACATCAAGTGACTGTTGACTAAATACGCATTCAAGTCTTTCTTTGGAACATAAGAGATAAATTCCAAATCAACATGTGTAGAAGCATCTTCAAGCTTTAATCTGCTGGAAGCATCCCAAGAACCTATGATGTTCAATTTCACCGGAAAATCCAAAACATTCAATGCCTTTACAAAATCGGCAACTGGATATTGCGATGCCAAGGTACCAGCATAGGTCATTGTAAATAGCTCCGGCCGATCTGGTGAAATCGAGGAAAAATCATCTACGTCAAAACCATTAGTGATCGTATGGACTTTATCCGCCGGCGTAGCGCCCTTTGAGATGTATAATGTGCTCCAAGAGGGACTCACGCTGATCAAAGCGTCACATGCGCTGAACACACTACGTTCAAGTTTTTGCTCGAACCAACGTGTGATTGCTAGTGGATAAAATTTGCGATAATAATAGATATCAGTCCAAGGATCTCTAAAGTCTGCTGTCCAATGAATNCCTAAATTTTTCTGTAATCGGCGNCCTATAATCTGAGAACTATGCGGAGGAGAAGTAGTTACCCAATGTTGAATATCATGCTCCTTAATAAGTTTTNCCGCAGCGTTATAGGCATGNANGTTCCAACCCTTTCGAGCATCNGGAACAAAGAANTTTCCGCGAATAAATCGGGCGATTTTCTGGACAAATGAGACATTGACCTCTTCNCCAGAGAATCCACTAAAAGGTACTTGAGTCGTTCCTGTCGCCTTTTTATAGGCACCAAATTTCTCAGAGGTAGTCGTACGTGTAACGTGAATGTTTTCATGAACATCGTCCAATAGGCCTTTATCGACTAGAGGATAGGTAGCCTTATCAGCATCTACAGTAACTATATATAAATCCACACCTTGCCGAGCGAGGTACTTACTGAGTTTAAGCCAGCGCTGCACTCCTGGCCCACCAGCGGGTGGCCAATAGTAAGTTATGATACCTAATTTTTTCATTTATCTGATCCCTGAGAATCGTCTTTTATCTCCTCATACTCAACATACTCCCCTACACTATGAGAGACTTTGCTCTTCTTAGGATGCTTATCAGTCCAATCACTTTTAGCATTTGTATTTCCTCTAGAAGCAGTCGATTTTCCTCTTCGGGAAGCAGAATTGCCCCCAAAAATTCTGTCGAGCCAACGGAAGATAAAGTAGGCTAAAATGGTCATGGCAATAAATCGCAACATGGGGCGGAAATTTTTCTCAAGATAAAAAAGAATCCCGGGGCCAAGGGCACCGGGATTCTTTTCAATGGAATATTACATATTAATTAACGACTCAGGTATAAACTGCGCTCACTATGTAGTTTTTTAAACATAGGGTCTTTTAGATCCTTTATAAAATGGATTTTTTCACCCGTAGACTTCATTTCAGGACCAAGTTTCTTATTCACATTCTGGAACTTACTGAATGAGAACACCGGAATCTTAATCGCATATCCCTCAAGATGAGGATTGAAATTAAAGTCCTTGACCTTCTTAGTACCTAGCATTACTTTCGTTGCATAGTTTACATAAGGTTCTTTGTAGGCTTTACAAATAAATGGCACCGTACGAGAAGCTCGCGGGTTTGCTTCAATGATATAAACAACATCATCCTTAATAGCAAATTGAATATTGATCAGACCCTTGGTTTCTAAAGCTTTCGCGATTTTCACAGTATGCTCCTTGATCTGTTGCATCACCAATGGACCTAGATTGAATGGCGGCAATACCGCTGAACTATCTCCTGAATGTATACCACACGGCTCTATATGCTCCATAATACCAATGATGTAAACATCTTCGCCATCACAGATTGCATCAGCTTCAGCCTCAATAGCGCCATCTAAGTAGTGATCTAACAAAACTCTATTGCCCTCAAACTCTCTAAACAGATTCACGACATGGTGCTCGAGCTCTTGCTTGTTGATGACAATTTTCATACCCTGTCCACCTAGAACATAAGAAGGACGCACAAGAATTGGAAAACCAAGGTTATCCGAAATATCTAAAGCTTCATCTGCTGTTGTCGCAATGTCGAATTCAGGATATGGTATGTCTATCTCCTTTAATAGATTCGAAAATCTACCACGGTCTTCTGCTAAATCGAGTGCTTCATAAGAAGTCCCTATAACTTCAATACCATATCTACTCAGTTTTTCAGCAAGTTTCAACGCTGTTTGACCACCCAGTTGAACGATAACACCACGGGGCTTTTCATGCAGAATGATATCATATATGTGCTCCCAGAAGACAGGCTCAAAGTAGAGTTTATCAGCCGTATCAAAGTCTGTACTTACCGTCTCAGGATTACAATTGATCATGATCGTTTCATATCCCTCTTCGCGAGCAGACAGGACGCCATGCACACAACTATAATCAAACTCAATACCCTGGCCAATTCTGTTCGGACCGGAACCAAGAACTATGATTTTTTCTCTTTCTGAGACAACGCTTTCATTCTCTACCATCTCCACTCCAAGGGGATTGGTAAAAGGCATTTCAAAGGTAGAATAGTAATAAGGTGTTTGGGCCGGAAACTCTGCTGCACAAGTATCTACCAANTTCCATACCCTGTTAATTCCAAGGTCAGTACGTCTAGTATGCACCTCACTTTCAAGGGCATTGATCATATGCGCAATCTGACGATCGGCAAAGCCTTTCATCTTTGCTTCTCGCATCAATTCTTTTGGAATAGACGAGATGTTGTGTTTTTCGATTTTAGACTGAACTCGTGCCAGATCCTCGATCTCCATCAAGAACCACATGTCTATCTTAGTGATTTCATGGATACGACGTAATCCGATNCCCATTTGAATGGCATCATAGATTACAAACAGGCGATCTGAAGAGGCGTACTCTAATTTNTGCAAGATGATATCTTGATCTGTCAAACCTCGGCCATCTGCACCCAAACCATTTCGTTTGATTTCTAGTGACTGGGCGGCTTTATGAAGAGCTTCCTGAAAGCTACGACCTATGGCCATTACTTCTCCAACTGATTTCATCTGGATACCAAGACGGGTATCTGCTCCTTCAAACTTCTCGAAATTCCATCGAGGAATCTTTACNATTACGTAATCTAACGTAGGCTCAAAGTAGGCTGTAGTGGTCTTGGTAATTTGATTATTCAATTCATCCAAGGTGTATCCTATCGCCATTTTAGCAGCTACTTTCGCGATTGGATATCCTGTGGCTTTCGATGCCAGCGCAGAGGAGCGGCTAACTCGTGGATTGATTTCAATAGCCACAATGTCTTCTCTTTCATCAGGACTCACAGCGAATTGAACATTACATCCCCCCGCAAAAGTCCCTATACTCCTCATCATTTTTATGGCCATATCACGCATCTTTTGATACGTGGTGTCACTCAATGTCATCGCTGGGGCTACGGTAATTGAATCCCCAGTATGGATACCCATTGGGTCCATATTTTCAATAGAACATATGATGATGATATTATCATTATTATCACGGAGTAGCTCCAGCTCGTATTCCTTCCAACCTAAAAGAGCCTTATCAATCATGACCTCATGAATTGGCGAGATTTCTAATCCTCTCGTCAATGCCTCGTCAAACTCAGATTCTGTATGAACAAAAGTCGCGCCTGCACCGCCAAGGGTGAACGAGGCTCGGACACATAAAGGAAAACCAAACTCTTGAGCTGTTTCCTTTCCTCTTAGAAAAGATTTAGCCGGGCGTGATTGGGCCATAGGAATATCAATAGACTCCATCAACTTTCTGAATTCCTCTCTATCCTCAGTAATATTGATAGCGGCAATATCAACACCTATGATTTTAACGTTGTTATCCTCCCATACACCCTGATTATCTGAGTCTATACACAAATTTAATGCGGTCTGTCCACCCATAGTAGGCAATACGGCATCAACATCAGGATGAATCTTAAGAATCTCTTCAATACTCTCTACCGTTAGCGGCTTCAAATAGATGTTATCCGCAATCACCTCATCAGTCATGATGGTTGCAGGATTAGAGTTAATTAAAGTCACAATAATTCCCTCTTCACGCAAACTACGGGATGCCTGGGATCCAGAATAATCAAACTCACAAGCCTGTCCAATGACGATAGGACCAGAACCAATAATGAGAACATGTTTGATGGAGTTATTTCTTGGCATTTGCTATATGATTTCTACAAAGTTAACTACGGTTGGGACCAAAAAAAAGGTGTTGCTTTCAGCAACACCTGTATATTATTAAAAGGTTGTTAACATTGATTAACCCTTGTAATTTACTTTATCACTAACCGTCAGACGCTTGCGTCCTTTAGAACGACGAGCAGTTACTACCTTACGGCCATCAACACTCTCCATTCTAGAACGGAAACCGTGCTTATTCTTACGTTTTCTATTGCTCGGTTGAAATGTACGTTTCATAACTACTAAATTTTACCCGGTCTTGTTCGGGGCTGCAAATATATAACAGACTTTTAAAATTACAACTCATACTAAAAAGAATTTCTCAGAAGTATTTACGACCAGTAATCCCATGAAACAAAGCACTGCAGGATCTTTTCAGTCCGTAAGCCTTTGAAGAAAACAAAAGTACTCTTTTCGAAACTAGGTTTATTTGGTCATTCTATCTTGCATAACTTCTTAAACCGCTTTAACATGAACCTTGAGGAAATATGGAACACTCGATACTCAAAAACCAAATATGCCTATGGCAAAGCTCCTAACGAGTTCTTTGCAATCGAATTAGAGAAACTAGCACCAGCAAGCATCTTACTACCCGCCGAGGGAGAAGGACGCAATGCGGTTCATGCACTGTCAAAAGGCTGGAAGGTGATCGCTTTTGACTTAAGTACTCAAGGAAGAGAAAAAGCGGTTGCACTGGCTCAGGAGCAAGGCTATATTTTAGATTACAGAGTTGCAGACGCTGAATCTTTTGAATGCCCTATCGAGGTTGAAGTTATTGTTTACTGTTATTTCCATGTCGCTAAAAGCATGAAGCGTCATTTATATAAGAGACTGAATTCATTTCTCTCGGAAAATGGCGTTCTCATTTTTGAGGGATTCTCTTACAAGAATGTGGGGATGGGGAGTGGAGGTCCTCAAAATAAAGACATGTGCTTTTCAACTCAAGAGGTTCAAGGGTTATTTAGCGACTTCAAAGCTGTGAAAGTATGGGAAGAGAAAATCAAACTTCAGGAAGGAGAATACCACAATGGAGAGGCCTGGGTCATCCGAGCAATTGGCACAAAGTAATTAATTTTCATTTCGTTTAAAAGCGTACCTTTGCATGAAATTTAAGGGGTGTCCATCTTCCAAGTAGGCTAATCATTTGTACGGAAGCGCTGACACTCAGTTAGCGCACCCAGCGGATCTGGGCAATAAAAAAGGCCTGTACAATATTAGGCCAACCTTATGGAAAGTTACAAAGACAGTGGTCTGCATCCTGATATTATCAGAGGTGTGGAAGCGTTGGGGTTCGAAACTCCTACACCAATCCAGAAGCTCAGTATCGAGCATTTACTGGAAAACAAAACAGATTTAATTGCATTTGCTCAAACGGGTACTGGTAAAACGGCAGCTTTTTCGCTTCCTATACTGAACCAGTTAGATGCAAATGTTCAACACGTACAAGCCATTGTATTGGCTCCAACTCGTGAGTTGTGTCTTCAGATTTCTAAGGACATTGCGTCTTACGCCAAATTCATGGACGTTAGAGTGACTGCTGTATATGGTGGATCACCTATCACCAATCAAATAAGAGATCTACAAGCAAGACCTCAAATTGTTGTGGGTACTCCAGGACGTACTTTAGATTTGATTAATAGAAGAAAGCTTAGAATTGAAGATGTCCAATTCCTAGTCTTAGACGAGGCAGATGAAATGCTAAGTATGGGATTCCAAGACGAATTAGACGCCATTCTAGCCAACACCCCAGAAGAGAAGCAAACATTATGTTTTAGTGCTACCATGCCGGACGGTATGAAAAAACTAACCAACAAGTACCTAAACGATCCCAAAGAGATCTCTGCTGGTAAGAAAAACATAAGTGCCTCTAATGTAGAGCACGAGTTATATGTTACAAGCCCNAGAAACACCTACGAAGCAATGCGCCGTATNGTGGATTTCAANCCTAATATGTATGGTATTGTATTCTGTAGAACTCGTCGTGAGACNCAGAGTTTTGCCGAACAACTCGTCAATGACGGATACCGAGCAGAAGCTATTCATGGTGACTTAAGTCAAGCACAACGTGATGATGTTATGGCACGTTTCCGTAAAAAGTCNTTAAGTGTCATGGTCGCTACCGATGTTGCTGCCCGTGGAATTGATGTAACAGACTTGACCCACGTAATCAACTTGAATATCCCTGACGATCCTGAGGTATATGTTCACCGTTCTGGGCGAACAGGTCGTGCTGGTGCTAGCGGAATTTCTATCGTCATAACACACGGAAGGAACATGCGAAAAGTTAAGGAGCTTGAGCGTTTGATTGGTAAGACATTCGAAACTAAAGAAGTTCCTTCAGGTGACGCGATTTGTCAGATTAAAATGCGTGGAGCTATTGATGATTTAGTAGCACTCAAACCACAAGCCGCATTAGATGCAGAGCTTCTCGAAGAAGCCTTAGATAAACTAGCTCACTTGAGTAAAGCTGAATTGATCGAAAGATTTTTAGGACACGAAACGGCTATGGTTCTCAAACGTTACCGCGGAGCTAGAGATATTAACGAAGCAGCAAGAGCAGCTAAAGAGCATGGACGACGCGAAGGCGGAGGCAGTAGTAGAGGTGGCTCTGAAGAAGGTTTNAAAACAGTAGTAGTTGATTTAGGATATCGTCAAAACGTAAATCCGAGCCGACTTATGGGCTTGATCAACGACATTATGGAAGGTCAAAAAGTGAAAATCGGTAAGATTGACATGGACAAGACTTTTTCAAAAATTGATGTAGAAGAGCGTTTTGCTGATGAAATCGCAACGAAACTAACTGGATCTACGACTGGTTCTTACACAGTTAAGGCATATTCCGAAGAAAGTAAAAGCGGCGGGAGACCTCAGCGTTCTTCCTCTTATAGCGGTGGCGGCGGTAGTCGTGGCGGTTATAAAGGTGGAGGAGATCGAGGTGGTCGACGTGATGGCGGAGGAAGCGGTTACGCTGGTCGTTCTGAAGGTGGTCGTCGCGAAGGCGGTGGCAGTGGCGGTGGCTACGCTGGTCGTC
>JGI24538J26636_10000106_pt1 | contig 24251 bp, 24 predicted proteins | sample SouAtlMetagenome_FD_26636 | JGI IMG/M metagenome (IMG submission 26636) | reverse complement strand
TAAGCGCGTAAGCGACTTTCACCTACTTAACGTATGTCTGAACTCGATTTTTCCCGGCAACGGCGCCTGTTGAACGCTGGGGATTTTCGAAGAGTGTTTGATCAAGCCGATTTCAAGGTCTCAGATCAACACATACTGATACTAGCACGCACCAGTTTACACNCTCATTCCCGCATTGGCTTGGTGATTGCCAAAAAAGGCATCAAGCTTGCAGTGCACCGCAATCGTATAAAGCGCATTGTCAGGGACAGCTTTCGTACTCTTTGCACTCAAACCAACGAATTTTCCCTTCCTTTAGACATTGTTATCTTGTCCAGAAAAGGTTTAGGTGAACTCGATAATGACGCAGTTCATCGGCTAATTATTAAGCAATGGGCAAGATTACGTAAAAAAACTGCCCAAAGTGGCTAGTTTTTGTCCTCATGCACTGACTGGCCATTGCCAATAGTCAAACAAGCACTATAATCAATCTCCTTTACAATACAACTAATGACGATTTGTTTCTATGGATTTTCAACGCATTATTCTAATCGCGGGTGTCGCCATCATCTCTTACTTGATGGTACTTCAGTGGAACCAAGATTATGGTACCGAAGCCCTTGCTCCTCAACAAGTCACCAGTGTTTCTGCCTATGATGTAGCACCGGTTAGTACAGACTTTGCAGTGGCTACCCCCCCTAGTGGTGACACAGCAGTGTCAGTTACACAAACAGATAACGCGACTAGTGGTAACCTTATCGAGGTTAAAACTGACACTTTAGAAGTCGTTATTGATACCCAAGGTGGCGACATCATCCAAGCTTCTCTAGTTCAATACTTAGCAGAAATGGATCACCCAGATGTACTTTTCACCCTCTTAGAACAAAATCAACAGCGCACTTACGTAGCCCAAAGCGGACTTATTGGCGTCAATGGTACTGACATTAAATCACGTCCCATATTTAGTGCAGCCCAATCATCATACCAACTCGAAGATGGCCAGCAGGAATTACAGATTGTATTGAGCCTCACTGATGATAATGGTGCAGTAATCAACAAGATTTATACCTTTGCCCGAGGCAGTCATTTAGTCAATCTAACTTATGCCGTTGATAACCGTGGCAACCAGCCTTGGTCAGCTAACCTGTTTGGTCAAATTAAACGTGACCGTTCTAGCGATCCGAGTGCCTCCGGTGGTATGGGCATGTCAGCTTACTTAGGACCCGCATTTTCATTCCCAGACGATAAATANTACCGCTACGATTTTGATGACATGGACGACCTTAATCTGCAACGCAGTGCTCCAGGGGGATGGGTTGGTATGTTGCAGCACTACTTTGTTAGTGCATGGGTGCCTAATCCAGAGCAACAACACAACTACAGTACCCGAGTCAGCAAAAATAACTATATCGCCGGTTTTGTTAGTCCGGCATTGGAGCTACAAGCTGGACAGTCTGGCTCCACATCAGCTGATTTTTACGCGGGCCCCAAGATACAGGCGGATCTTGAAGCGATATCGGAAAATCTAGACCTTGTCGTTGACTACGGATGGCTATGGTGGGTTTCTCAACCGTTATTTTGGCTTTTGAATACTATGTTTGGTTTTGTTGGAAACTGGGGAACAGCCATCTTGCTGGTCACTTTATGCGTCAAAGCCTTCTTTTTCTATCCCTCGGCCATTTCATATCGTTCCATGGCCAAGATGCGTGCATTAGCTCCTGAAATTGCTAAATTAAAAGAACAGTTTGGTGACGACCGCGCAAAAATGTCAGCAGGGATGATGGAGCTTTATAAGCGGGAAAAGGCAAATCCCTTAAGTGGTTGCTTCCCCATTATCATTCAGATGCCCGTCTTTATTGGTTTATATTGGATGTTAATGGAAACAGTCGAGCTAAGGCACGCACCATTTATTCTTTGGATTCAAGATCTTTCAGTACAAGACCCATATTTTGTGTTGCCTTTACTCATGGGTGCTACCATGTTCATCCAACAAATGCTTAACCCAACACCTCCAGACCCTATGCAGGCTAAAATAATGAAGATGTTGCCCGTCGTGTTTACGGTCTTCTTCCTCTGGTTCCCTGCTGGCCTTGTTTTGTACTGGGTCTGCAACAACGTATTGTCGATCACTCAACAGTACATCATTACCAAGCGCATTGAAAAGTCAATGGCTGAGCGCAAGCATTAACGTCACCCTCGTAATAACAAAAAAAGGCCTCCCCTAGAGGCCTTTTTTGTATATATTAAATGCTGCTTTTGAATACTGGAGGCCCGACCACAATGCAATCAGATCTAGACACTATTTGTGCTCAGACCACTCCTCCAGGCAGAGGCGGCGTGGGTATTATTCGCTTATCGGGTCCACAGGCTCTTGCCTATGGTCAGCAACTAAGCCACAACCAAAGTCAAATTCGCCACGCCCACTATGGACCCTTTTTAGACACACACGGGGAACAGATTGATGCTGGCATCAGCCTCTATTTCAAAGGTCCAGACTCTTTCACGGGTGAGGATGTGTTTGAGTTTCAGGGTCATGGTGGCCAAATTGTCATGGACCTATTGCAACGTGAACTCATTCTTTTAGGGGCACGTATTGCCAGACCTGGAGAGTTTTCAGAACGCGCTTTTTTGAATGACAAAATGGATTTAGCTCAAGCAGAGTCCATTGCTGACCTAATCGATGCTAGCTCAGAGCAAGCTGCTAGAAANGCCTTGCGTTCATTACAGGGGGTCTTTTCTAGCCAAATTAACACTTTGGTTGAAAATATAATCTACCTAAGATTATACGTGGAGGCAGCGATCGATTTTCCCGAGGAAGAAATNGACTTTTTAGCAGATGGTAAGGTCGCTAACTTATTGGCTAAGGCGCAGTCAGACTTANATCAACTATTAGAGCGTGCCCAACAAGGCAGCCTATTGCAAGAAGGTATGCAAGTCGTGATTGCAGGGGCGCCCAATGCTGGCAAGTCAAGCCTACTTAACGCCCTTGCGGGACAAGACCGAGCCATTGTCACAGACATTGCCGGCACCACCCGAGATATTTTAAAAGAGTCTATTAATATCGATGGCCTACCCTTACACATTATTGATACGGCTGGTTTGCGTAACAGTCCAGATAGGGTAGAACAGATTGGCATTGAACGTGCGATTGAAGCCATTGGTCAGGCCGATCAGGTGTTATTATTACAAGAAGCCCAAGACCATCGCAAACCCAAAGACCACTGGCAGAAGTTAATGGGTGCGCAACCAATGCCTAGCCAACTGACTTTAGTTCGTAATAAAATAGACCTCTCAGAAGGACTCCCTCAACTAACTCAAGTCGATGGTGTAGACTGTATTTATTTGAGCGCGAAAGATGGCCAAGGCCTTGATTTACTGAGACGTCAACTCAAACAAGTAGTTGGCTACCAAACGACATTGGAGGGCGGCTTTAGCGCCAGGAGACGCCACATCGATGCGCTGCAACGTTGTCAACTTCTATTACAGGAAGGGTCCTCACAACTGGCTTACAGTCAGGCTGGCGAGTTGCTAGCTGAGGACCTACGTCTGGCCCAAGAATGCTTGAACGAGATTACTGGTAGTTTCACTAGTGATGACTTATTGGGCCGTATATTTGGGTCATTTTGTATCGGGAAATAACAACTTATGACCAATACTCAACATATTTTATGCATCGAAGATGAAGTTGATATCCAGGAGATTATCGCTTATAACCTTAGGCGGGCTGGGTATAAACTGACCTTAGCCAGTGATGGCATTAACGGTTTAGCATTGGCTCAAACGCAAACTCCTGATTTAATATTGCTTGATATCATGCTTCCTGGACTCTCCGGTATGCAGGTCTGTGAGCGCTTAAAGGCAGATCTTAAAACACAGCTTATTCCTATTATTATGTTGTCAGCACGCAGTGAAGAAGTGGATGTTATAAGTGGCCTTACCCATGGTGCAGATGACTATATCACTAAACCTTTTAGCCAAGCCGAACTGTTGGCTCGGATTAAAGTCGCATTACGCCGAACCCCGTCCACCAAAATACTCTCAATAGGTTCATTATCACTCAACCTAGAAGCTTACACTTGTGATCTAAATGGACAGACACTCAAACTAACCACTACCGAATTCAAATTGTTACACACATTAATGGCCCAACCGGGCCGGGCGTTTTCACGGGAGCAACTCATATTATCAGCTTTAGGTGAGCAATCTGAGGTTGTGGATCGTAATGTTGATGTGCATATTCGTGGTGTGCGCAAGCAATTGGGTAAAGCTTCAACTGCAATCGAAACCGTACGGGGTGTGGGTTACCGTTGTGATCCTAATTTTACTGAAACCCTTTTAAACGAAGTCTTGTAGCATGCGCCACTCACCCATATTCTTAAAACTCTACGCTGGCTTTGCCCTAGTCATTTTGTTTAGTATGTTGATTGTTGGCCTTATGGTGCAGCGCCAAATAGAGCAGGCAAGCCTAGAAGATATTCGCAACAATTTATCCAGCCAAGCCTTTATTTTGCAGCAATCCTTCGCCGACATAGATACCCAATCTCAAAATCAAATCCAACAGATGGTCCAACAAATTGGTGATCGTATTGCAACTCGTGTCACCTTGCTAACCAGAGATGGTGTGGTAATGGCTGATTCTGAGTTCAGGTTTGATAAGATGGACAACCACCTCTCCCGACCTGAAATCATTTCTGCTACCCAATCTAGGGTTGGAGAATCGAGACGCTACAGCACAACATTGCAAAAACCCATGTTGTATGTGGCTATAAAAGCCATGGACAGTCATTCTAATTTAGGCTTTATACGCACCGCCCTCTCTACCGAGCGCATCGATGAGGAAATTAATTATTTGCGCAGAGTTATCATTATTGCGGCGAGTCTCACCACTTTAATTGCTTTATTTATTGGTTATTGGTTGGCTATGAGTTTTGCTCGACCGTTGCGGCAAATGACCATTATTGCAAACAACTATGCTCAGGGCCGCTACCAACTGCGTGTTCCTAGCCACAGACGAGACGAGATTGGAGAATTAGCTCGTTCTCTTAATAAAATGGCTGATATCTCAGCCCAACGCTTTAACATTATAAAGACTGAACGTGACCAACTGTCGACTATCCTTAAGAGCATGAATGAAGGGGTAATTACCGTGAACGACAAAGGCTTAATTACCCACGTTAATCGCGCCGCCTGTCGCATGTTACGCACCAGTGAGGAACGCTGTTTAGGTCAGTCTTTACAAGACATGGATGCATCCAACAACCTCAATCAAGCTTTAATACAGTGCCAACAAGAGCAAGCCAGTGTAGAAAAATCAATTCAACTCGACGGCTATACCTTCGCTCGACATTATCGCCTGCATGTCACCTTGTTAAAACACTCCGATCAGGCCGGCGCAATACTGGTACTGCAAGACACCACAGATTTTCAACGCATAGACAAGATGCGTGCTGACTTTGTGGCAAACGCTTCACATGAGTTGAAAACACCTATTACTGCCATCCGTGGTTTCGCTGAGACATTAATAGAGGATGAGGCGATAGAACGACAAATTCAACAACGCTTTATTCGCAAGATTCACGGTCAGTCTATTCGCTTATCAGATTTAGTGTCAGACTTGTTGGCCTTGTCTCGATTAGAAAGCAACGATGAGGCTTTTAATACCCAGGTTGACCTTCAGCAAATAGTTCAAAGGGTGTGTGCTAATTTACAAGCCGTGGCACAAAGCCATCAAGTTATGTTGGATCTTGATACTAAAGGGCAACCGATCATGTTACTCGGTGATGAAAACGCCCTCGGTCAGATGGTAACTAACCTTATTGACAATGCCATTAAATACACACCTGCCATGGGTCACGTTCATGTGGTCATTAAGGTCGATGCAAGTACAACCTTGCTGTCGATAAAAGATGATGGAATTGGCATTGACGAAGCTAATCAAGAACGCATTTTTGAGCGTTTTTATCGGGTCGACAAGGCGCGTTCACAATCACTTGGGGGCACCGGACTTGGGCTTGCCATTGTTAAACACATCGTGCAAAGTCATAAAGGTAGTTTGCAGTTAAAAAGCAAGTTAAATCAAGGGTCTACATTCTTGATTAAAATTCCACTTGCGTCAGATGTTAATTAATCCTGAATAAAGCATNAATCTTTATATAGTCTTAACAAAGCATGCCTATAATGCGCTCACATTAGGCTTAGTTATCAATTGAAAAGGCAGTTCACATGGCAAATCCCATTCTGAGTTTGTTTGGTCATTCACCGATTAAACCCCTACAAAACCACATGCAAACAGTGTTGCAGTGCGTCGAACTTTTAGTTCCTTTTTTTCAAGCAGTCATCAAAGAAGACTGGGTTGCTGTTGAGAAGACCTATAACGCCATTGCAAAATTTGAGAGCCATGCCGATGATCAGAAACAAGANATTCGNCTGCATTTGCCAAAAAGTTTATTCATGCCGATCAACCGCTCAGACCTGATTCAACTTCTCAGCAAACAAGATAAAATTTGTAACACCGCCAAAGATATTGCCGGCCTTATGCTGGGTCGAAAACAAATCGTACCTAAAAAAATTGCCGTAGACATGGCCGCCTATGTAAAGTCTGCAGTGGCCGTGGCAATAGAGGCTAAAGTCGTTATTGATGAACTTGATGAATTAATCGGCTCAGGTTTTGGTGGTCGTGAGATTGATCGTATCAATCGCTGTATTACCAAGTTAGAAAAAGCAGAAGACAAAAATGATAAACGACAGATTTTGCTGCGTTCGAAACTGCATGAAATTGAAACCAGTTTTCCCCCTGTAGACGCCATGTTTATGTATAAAACGATCGAAGCCATTGGTCACCTTGCTGACCATGCACAAAGTGCTGGAGAACAAATCCAAGTCATTATTGCTCGCTAAATTATTACTTAGAGTTTAACCCAAACACACTTCACATAGCTTCGAGAATACACCATGGAAGTTTTAAACGAATACGGACAGATTTTACTTATATTAGCCATTATATTTGGCGTTTTTATGGCCTGGGGCGTTGGCGCCAATGATGTGGCTAACGCTATGGGAACCTCTGTAGGTTCCGGAGCCATCACCTTAAAACAAGCCATTATTATAGCCATGATCTTTGAATTTGCAGGTGCATATTTGGCAGGTGGTGAAGTCACAGCGACTATCCGTAAAGGCATTATTGATCCACTCACTTTGCAAGGTACGCCGGAGTATTTAGTGTATGGCATGCTTTCAGCTCTGCTGGCTGCTGGCACTTGGCTTTTGATCGCATCTATCGTAGGTTGGCCCGTCTCTACAACTCACTCAATTGTTGGTGCCATCGTTGGGTTTGCCGCAGTTGCTATTTCTGTAGATGCTGTTAACTGGAGTAAAGTTAGCACCATAGCCGCAAGTTGGGTTGTTTCTCCTGTGTTAGCGGGCACCGTTTCCTATATGTTGTTTAAGAGTGTTCAACGATTAATTTTAGATACTGAACACCCTTTTGAAAATGCCAAAAAATATGTACCCTTTTACATGTTTATGGTCGGCTTTATGATCACCATGGTGACCTTAATTAAAGGCTTAAAACATGTATTTAAAGACATTGGATTTAGCTTAAACTACTTTGAAATGTGCTTAGTTGCAGCTGCTGCTGGTCTGCTTGTTGCTCTTGTTGGCGGTGCAATGTTAACTCGCGTCAAACGTAACCAAGCGATTGAATCAGAAGACCGCTTTGCTAACGTGGAAAAAGTGTTTGCAGTGTTAATGGTCTTTACCGCATGTGCTATGGCCTTTGCCCACGGTTCTAATGACGTCGCCAACGCCGTNGGACCGATGGCAGCAGCCATCGCTACCATTAAATCTGGTGCTGTAAGCGCCAAATCTAGTATGCCCGCATGGATACTTTTAGTAGGTGGTGTGGGCATTGTTGTTGGTTTGGTTACTTATGGGTATAAGGTTATGGCAACAATCGGCACCAAAATTACAGAGTTAACTCCTAGCAGAGGATTTGCAGCCACCCTAGGTGCTTCTGCAACCGTGGTTCTTGCCTCTGGTATTGGTTTACCCATATCAACCACACACACCTTAGTGGGAGCTGTATTAGGTGTAGGCTTAGCCCGTGGCTTAGCAGCGATTAATCTGCGCATTGTCGCCACCATCTTTACCTCATGGGTGATCACGCTGCCTGCAGGTGCGATCCTATCTATCATNTTTTTCTACATCTTCAAGGCTATTTTTTCCTAACCAAAAACTCTAAAAATTTTCTAAAGCGTGACCAATAAAGCCTATGCACAAACATGTGATTTAGGCTTTTTTTATGCGCATTCAATATGCAGCGACTTAGCTGTTTGGATATATGGATGTATGGTTTTTTGTTGAGTACACGTGTCTTAAATCATTGCTAAAATAGTTAAAAAGGTGGCCTTTTTTACCCTTAATTCATCGGCTAATACTTCGTTTTTAGTTGAGAATTACTGTATTTAGTCTAGTTTGAGCCTCATATTAATCTCATTTTCATCTTTTTTAATCCGTTTTTTATGAGTTATAGACGTTTTGTCCAAGTTTTTAAACTATTTTTCTGCCTCTTATGAATTTTTATTAAATAAAGAACAGTCTTCTTTAACTAATTTACACACAACTTAAGCAGGTTTTATCAGCTTAACCTTTGATATTAACGGCCAGACTCACTCCACTAAACCCTGCTAATCTCATGACAAAATCAAAGACGTACTTAGCATAGAATACCTTTATTGAAGTTATCCACACTATCCACAAGTGTATTCACAATAATGTTGTCTGTAACATCAAAAAATAAATATTTATCAACTAGAGCACCTAAAATATGTGTAAAAGTTGGGAGCCTATGCATCACTAAGATGTGTATAACTTCCTCTTGTGTATAACCCCATTAGTTATACACAGCACCTAATCAACTTTTTAGACTTAGACTCAGTATTAGTTAACAGCCTTATCATTATTTTAGTTGTTTGTTTTTCTTATTTTTTTTTTAGTTATACATAAAATATGGTCTGCTTAGTAATAACAGTAATAACAATATAAAATATATAAATTCTTTAAAGAATAAATAACTCTTATTTATCCTATTCAAGCTAAATTATTGAACATGTATTCAGCCCTTAAAAAAGTTATACTAACGAACTAAACCTAGAAATAAATTTGGAAAGGAAAAACTCGTGGACTTTCCCTCACGTTTTGATGTCATTATTGTTGGTGGAGGTCATGCTGGCACAGAAGCTGCTTTGGCAAGCGCTCGCATAGGCGCAAAAACACTGCTTTTGACACATAACATGGATACTCTAGGCCAAATGTCTTGTAACCCTGCTATTGGCGGCATTGGCAAAAGTCACCTAGTGCGAGAAATCGACGCTTTTGATGGAGCAATGGCACGAGCCACAGATTTAGCTGGTATACAATTTCGAGTGTTAAATTCTCGCAAAGGCCCAGCCGTTAGAGCTACTCGAGCCCAAACTGACCGTGGTTTATATCGCAATGCCATTCGGCAAACACTTGAGCATCAACCTAACTTGTTTATATTTCAACAATCAGTTGATGATTTAATTATTGAGCAAGACCAAGTGATCGGTGCTCAAACTAATATGGGTTTAAAGTTTTTTGCTCGACAAGTAGTGATGACCACTGGTACTTTTTTAGGTGGCATTATCCATATNGGTATGCAGCAAAGCCAAGGGGGAAGGGCCGGTGATCAACCAGCTAATGCGTTAGCCCAAAGATTNAGAGAAAGGCCTTTTCGTATCGAACGGTTAAAAACTGGCACACCACCTCGAATAGATCGTCGAACTGTCGATTTTAGTGTGATGCAGGAACAACCTGGAGACAATCCAACACCGGTTATGTCTATGCTTGGTAAATTAGCTGACCATCCACGTCAGGTGCCTTGTCATATTACTCACACCAACGTTAATACTCATAATATGATTCGCGATAGCTTAGATCGGTCACCCTTGTATGCCGGTGTAATTGAGGGTGTAGGGCCACGCTACTGTCCATCAATTGAAGACAAAATAATGCGCTTTGCTGACAAAGATAGTCATCAAATATTCGTTGAACCAGAGGGTCTTCAAAGCATAGAGCTATATCCCAATGGAATTTCTACCAGTTTGCCGTTCGATGTCCAACTGAGTTTTGTGCAATCCATCGTGGGCTTTGAAAATGCACATATTGTTCGACCGGGTTATGCCATAGAGTATGATTTTTTCAATCCTCAGGATTTATTTCCCACACTAGAAACTAAACTGGTTAGTGGGTTGTATTTTGCGGGCCAAATTAATGGCACCACAGGCTATGAAGAAGCAGGTGCTCAAGGTCTGTTAGCGGGCACTAACGCTGCCCTAAAAGCCTTAGATAAAGAACCTTGGACAGCTCGTCGTGATCAAGCTTACCTGGGGTTATGGTCGATGATTTAGTTACTAATGGGACTCAAGAGCCTTACCGAATGTTTACTAGTCGCGCGGAATATCGGCTATTACTAAGAGAAGATAATGCTGATCAGCGTTTAACTGAAATTGGTTATAAGCTGGGTTTAGTGGGTGAGGAACGATGGCGNGCNTTTAATGAAAAGTGCGAAGCTATAGAGCAACGTAAACATTTAATGAGACAAACTAAGGTCACTCTANATAATGACATCGGACAAAAACTAGAAACCCTACTGACCCAACCATTAACNAAAAGTAGCAATTTATTNGATATTCTCAAACGACCNGAGTTAGATTATCAAAAACTACATCAAGCCGCTGAACTACCCGANATAGATCCTACTGTAGGTGAGCAGATAGAAATTGATATTAAATATGCGGGTTATATAGATCGACAAAAAGACGATGTTGANCGATTAAAACGTAATGAAGCGACTGTTATTCCAGCTGACTTCAATTANCAAGCTATTCATGGATTATCTAATGAAGCCACGGCCAAACTTGAACAAATTCGCCCAATTAGTTTGGGTATGGCGAGCCGAATTCAAGGAGTAACACCGGCTGCTCTTTCTTTGTTATTGATCTATCTGAAAAAACACAAGATGAAATCTAAAGTTGACTTGGCATCGTAACAATGCTGTTAACGCAATCTGCTATAAACCAAAAAGAAGCGCAAATTCAATGGCGAGAATTAATTAAAACAGGTAGTCACGCCCTTACTATTGAACTCACAGTACAACAGCTTGATTTACTGGTCAGTTATATAGAACAACTATCGAAATGGAATAAAGCTTATAATTTGACCGCTGTACGCGATCCCTTAGACATGATTAAACTGCATATATTCGATAGCCTAGCCATTATTCGATGTTTAGCTAAACTCAATGGCAATCGTTTTATTGACATTGGTACCGGCGCTGGGCTACCTGGTATGGTGTTAGCGATTGTGTGGCCACAAAAGATCGTTCATTTACTTGATACCAATGGAAAAAAGACTCGTTTTCTCACCCATTTTAAGCACCTACATCAACTTAACAATGTAGAAATCATCAATCAGCGCTGTGAAAATTATTTACCAGAACTTGGTTATGATGTGATCCTTTCACGCGCCTTTGCTACCATTAAGGATATGTTAAATGGCTGCCAACAATTGGTGACATTAGATGGTTTTTTTGTGGCAATGAAGGGCATCTACCCAGCTGCAGAGTTAGACGCTATGCCCGCCAACTATTGCCTGCTAGACTGTGACGTCCTGCAGGTACCCGGCGTAGATGCTGAACGCCACCTGATAACTATCCAAAAGCAACCCACGTAGGTCACTTGTGAGCAAAGTCATAGCGATAACTAATCAAAAAGGCGGGGTAGGTAAAACGACCACTTGTGTTAATCTAGCTGCGTCTCTAGTGGCCACCAAGCGTAGAGTATTAGTCATCGATTTAGACCCGCAGGGTAATACCACCATGGGCAGTGGTATCGATAAAAATACATTAAGTCATTCGGTTCTCGATGTACTCACGCAAAAGGTAGATGTTAATCAAGTAATACAGATAAGCACACCTGCTGGTTATGATCTACTGCCATCGAATGGTGATCTAACTGCTGCTGAAGTTGAACTAATTCAGGTTCAGAAAAAAGAAGCGCGCTTGCGCTTGGCCTTAACTCAATTACAACACCGATATGATTTTGTGTTAATTGACTGTCCACCATCTCTAAATATGTTAACTGTTAACGCCCTGGCTTGCGCAAATAGCGTTTTAGTGCCAATGCAATGTGAATATTATGCCCTAGAGGGTATTAGTGCTTTACTTAACACGGTCAAGTTTATTAAAAATAGCCTTAACCCAGAGTTAGTGATAGAAGGAATATTACGAACCATGTACGACCCTCGGAATAGCTTGACTAATGATGTATCACATCAGTTAATCAACCACTTTGGTGATTTAGTCTACCGAACTGTCATTCCACGCAATGTGCGTTTAGCCGAAGCCCCAAGTCACGGACTTCCAGCACTATTGTATGATAAGCATTCTCGAGGTGCTGTGGCTTATCTGGCCTTAGCTAGTGAATTTATTCGTCAACAAGAAAAAAAATAGAGCTGTATTATGGTTAAAAAACGTGGCCTAAATCGAGGTTTAGAAGCTTTGCTGCAAGGTTCTGGTAGTCTTGATGTTGACTTAACACAAGACCAACCCAGCGGCAAAGATGGTTTACAAGAATTGCCGGTGGAGTGGATTCAACGTGGTGTTTATCAGCCCCGCAGAGACATAGAACCAGAGGCGTTAGATGAATTAGCGGCCTCAATCCGTGTTCATGGCATCATGCAACCCATCGTGGTGCGCAGTGTGGGTGTTGATCGCTATGAAATCATTGCAGGTGAACGCCGCTGGCGGGCTGCTCAGTTGGCTCAACTTGACAGCATACCCGCGCTAATTAAAGAAGTGCCTGACGAAGCAGCCATAGCTATGGCGCTGATAGAAAATATACAACGTGAAGACCTTAACTCCATTGAAGAAGCGTTTGCCTTACAACGTTTGCAGCAAGAGTTTGAACTCACCCAACAAGAGGTTGCTGATGCGGTTGGCAAGTCTCGTAGTGCCATTGCTAATTTATTGCGCTTACTGCAACTTACAGAACCTGTAAGACTCATGCTAGAGCGGGGAGACTTAGAGATGGGTCATGCCCGAAGTTTGTTAGTGCTAGAAAATGAAAAACAATTAACTTCAGCGCGTGAAGTCGTGGCTAAAGGCCTGTCTGTTCGTCAAACGGAAGAGTTGGTTAGAAAAGCCCAACAAACACCAAAAGACGTGGTTATCCCCGCCATTGATGCCGACATTAATCGTCTGCAAAATCGTCTGTCCGATACCATCGGCGCTGTGGTTAATATTAAGCAATCAACCAAAGGCAAGGGTAAACTAACCATTAGTTATTCGTCTTTAGACCAACTTGACGGCATCATCGCTAGACTCGATGCCTAGTCAAAGGTGTTTTAACCAAATTAGGAATACCAGTAAATCACTTTTTAAACATGAAATTTGTTGAGATTTACGCGCAAACTCCCTATAATCTGCGGCGCTGTGGTGATTGTTGCCGCAGAGAGTCTAGTTTAGACCAACAAACAACGGATTTTGTAAGCACTTATGGCGCTCAATAAAGCCCCCCTTTGGTTGCAAAAGACATTAACCTATCAGGCTCTTTTAATAGCCTTGATTGGAGTTGGTTTATCTATAACAGACTGGATTATGGGAATGTCCGTAATTCTTGGTGGTGCCATTTATAGCCTACCTGCCTATTGGGCTGTTAAACGAGAGTTTTCCCGGGGTAACAAGCGGGGCTCGAGTCTACAGAAGGCTGATGCAGGGGTCGCTTTGGCGCAAATGTATGGTAATGAAGTGCTTAAAATAACCTTTACGGTTATCTTATTCTGTTTAGTGTTTGGCTTTGTTAAACCATTAAACCCATTAGCCTTACTCATTGCCTTTATTGGTTCTCATCTGCTTGCAGCAGTGTTACCAGTAGTTATAGATAAACAAACTTCTACGAAAAAAAAGTGAGATAAAGCATGGCTAGTGGCATGACGTCCTCTGAGTATATCGCTCATCACCTAACTAATTTAACCTATGGCAAGCATCCAGTGAACGGCTGGAGCTTCGCACAGAGTGGCCAAGAAGTCGTTGATATGGGTTTTATGTCCATTAACGTTGATTCTATGGTTTGGTCTGTGGGCCTTGGTGCATTTTTTATCTGGCTATTTAGCCGAGTGGCTAGAACGGCCACTACGGGGGTACCCGGTGGAGTGCAAAATTTCATTGAAATGATCATTGAGTTTGTGGACGACAGCGTTAAAAGTATGTTTCACCACAAAAGTGCCCTCATTGCCCCTATGGCATTAACCATTTTTGTGTGGGTATTCTTGATGAATCTTATGGACTTGGTGCCAGTGGATTGGATCCCACATTTGGCTGTGGTGGTGGGCATACCCTTTATGAAGATCGTCCCTTCCACAGACCTCAACGTCACCATGGGTATTTCTTTCTCCATCTTTTTTCTTATTGTCTTTTATTCAATTAAGCAAAAAGGCATTGGAGGCTTTATGGCCGAATTAAGCTTGCAGCCACTAGGCAAGTGGGCCCTACCCTTTAACCTTCTACTTGAAGTCGTGGGCTTGATTGCGAAACCTATTTCTTTGGCGTTGCGTTTGTTCGGCAATATGTACGCCGGTGAAATGATCTTTATTCTGATTGCGCTACTGCCCTTTTGGGCTCAATGGCTCTTATCGGTGCCGTGGGCCTTGTTCCACATCCTAATCATCACATTGCAGGCATTCATCTTTATGGTGCTGACCATTGTGTATTTGGCGATGGCTCACGACCATCATTAATCATTACCTTTTTACTTTAAACTACTAATCTCACTTAACTGGAGAAACACAATGGAAATGGAATTAGAAATAGCAAAGATTGCTGCTAGTGCCTCACTATATTTTGCTGGTGCTTTTATCCTCGGCATGTCTGCGCTTGCAGCGGCTGTTGGTATCGGTGTATTGGGTGGTAAGTTCTTGGAAGGCGCTGCGCGTCAGCCAGAATTGATTCCACTACTGCGCACACAGTTTTTCATCATTATGGGTTTGACCGATGCGGTGCCTATGATTGGTGTTGGTATCAGCCTCTACATCATGTTTGCGGTTGCCTAAAGTCATCTTTAACCAACCCATACGGATGGAGGTCTAGCCATGAATATGAACATGACAATTTTGGGCCAGATGATTTCTTTTGCCATCTTCGTGTACTTGTGCATGAAGTTTGTTTGGCCACCGCTCACTGCGGCTTTGGCAGAACGTCAAAAGAAGATCGCTGAAGGTTTAGATGCAGCTGATAAAGCTGCACGCGAACTAGCTGATGCTCAACAGTCTGTGGAAGCAGCTCTGCAAGAAAGCAAAGCGCAAGCCGCTGTTCTTATAGAGCAAGCTAATAAACGCGCCAGCCAGATCGTTGATGAAGCTAAAGAAACAGCTCAAGCTGAGGGTGACCGTATTAAAGCGGCAGCAGCAGCCGATGTTGAACAGGAAATTAACCGTGCCAAAGAAGCGCTTCGCGCTCAAGTTGCAACTCTTGTGGTTGCTGGTGCAGAAAAAATCCTAGGCGCATCAATAGATGTAAACAACCATAAAGAGCTTGTCAATAAGTTGGCAGCCGAACTGTAAGATAAAGAGAGGTTAACAATGGCTGAATCCATTACTGTTGCCCGTCCTTACACCAAGGCCGCTTTCGAAACGGCATTGGCCCAGGGCGACTTGGGAAGCTGGTCGGAATTTTTGAACTTAGCTGCAACTGTGGTTGCGGAACCTAGTCTAGCCCACGTTTTGGATAATCCTGAACTGACGGCCACACAAAAAGCCCAGCTAGTGATTGATGTAGTTCACACCAGTCACCCATTATCTCAGCAAGCACAGAATTTTGTGAATTTGTTGGCCGAAAACAAGCGCTTGTCATTGCTGCCTGATGTTTCTGCTCTATATGAAACTTTAAAGGCTAACCAAGAGCAGTCGGTAGATGTTTCTATCGTCAGTGCTTTTGAGTTAGGCAATGAGCAACAAGACAAACTGACTCAAGCATTAAACGCTATGTTGTCGCGGGAAATTAATATTACCAGTACTGCCGATGCTTCATTGATTGGTGGTGTTATCGTCTATGCGGGCGACCTAGTAATTGATGGCTCCGTTAAAGGCAAATTAAGCAAACTGGCTGAGGCCGTTAATGCCTGAGTGTGAGGAATAAAGCATGCAACAACTGAATCCTTCAGAGATCAGTGAAATTATCAAGCAGCGCATTGAGCAGCTTGATGTTTCATCTGAAGCCCAAAATGAGGGCACAATTGTTAGCGTAGCCGATGGTATCGTACTGATCCACGGCTTAGCTGACGCAATGTACGGGGAAATGATTGAGTTCCCTGGTGGTATTTATGGCATGGCCATGAACCTAGAGCGCGACTCTGTTGGCGCTGTAGTGTTAGGTGACTATGAAGAGTTGGTCGAAGGCCAAACTGCTCGCTGTACTGGTCGTATTTTAGAAGTGCCAGTAGGGCCTGAACTATTAGGTCGTGTGGTAGATGCCTTAGGCAACGCGATCGACGGNAAAGGCCCAATNAACGCNAGTTTAACTGATGCTGTTGAAAAGGTAGCGCCAGGCGTNATTGAGCGTAAGTCTGTTGACCAGCCAGTGCAAACTGGCCTAAAAGCGATTGACGCCATGGTGCCTGTAGGTCGNGGCCAACGTGAATTAATCATTGGTGATCGCCAGACGGGTAAGTCTGCTATCGCCATCGATGCAATCATCAACCAAAAACATACAGGTGTTAAGTGTGTTTACGTCGCTATTGGCCAGAAGCAATCTACCATTGCCAACGTGGTACGTAAATTGGAAGAACATGGCGCCATGGCTCATACCATCGTCGTTAATGCGGGTGCCGCTGATTCGGCTGCCTTGCAGTTCCTATCACCTTATGCTGGTTGCACCATGGGTGAATATTTCCGCGATCGCGGTGAAGATGCGCTGATAGTATTTGATGACTTAACCAAGCAAGCTTGGGCTTATCGTCAAATTTCATTACTGCTACGTCGTCCTCCAGGTCGTGAAGCTTATCCTGGTGATGTATTTTATTTACACTCTCGTTTACTAGAACGTGCATCTCGAGTGAATGCTGAGTACGTAGAAGAGTTCACCAAAGGTGAAGTAAAAGGTAAAACTGGTTCGTTAACGGCCCTGCCTATTATTGAAACCCAAGGTGGTGACGTGTCAGCCTTTGTGCCAACTAACGTAATCTCCATTACAGANGGCCAGATTTTCTTAGAAACTGACTTGTTTAACGCTGGAGTCCGGCCCGCAATTAACGCAGGTTTATCGGTTTCTCGTGTAGGTGGTGCAGCACAAACTAAGATCATCAAGAAGTTAGGTGGTGGTATACGTTTGGCTTTAGCCCAGTACCGCGAGTTGGCAGCTTTCTCTCAGTTTGCTTCCGACTTGGATGACGCAACACGNGCNCAGTTGGAACATGGTCAAAGTGTGACNGAACTAATGAAGCAGCACCAGTATTCACCACTGAGTGTAGCNGACATGGCAATCAGTCTTTTTGCAGCTAACGAAGGTTTCCTTTCAGACGTCGACCTTAATAAAGTTGGTGACTTCGAAACGGCTCTAATGTCTTACATGAACAGCGAGCATACNGCCGTGATGACCCAGGTTAACGAATCTGGCAACTTCAACGACGAAATAGCCGCCAACTTTAAGTCTGCCCTAGAGCAGTTTAAGGCAACTCAAACCTGGTAGTGGCTTNGGGCCTCATATTTTTGAGGCCTTGCTACTAACCAAGTTAGTTAAAAGATAGGTAAGCATATGGCAGTCGGAAAAGAAATAAAGACCCAGATTGCGAGTATTAAGGGAACGCAAAAAATCACTAGTGCCATGGAAATGGTGGCGGCGAGTAAAATGCGTAAAGCACAAGATCGCATGAATCAGAGTCGTCCTTACGCAGATAAAATGCGTGAAGTCATCGCTCACCTTGCGCGGTCTAACCCTGAATATAAGCATCTGTATCTGCAGCAGCGAGAGCTTAAGCGGGTGGGTTACATTGTGGTTTCTTCCGATCGTGGTCTGTGTGGTGGCTTAAACATTAACGTGTTTAAGAAAACTGTACAGAGCATGGCTGAACATGATCAAAATGGCGTTGAAATAGACATCTGTGCCATTGGTTCTAAATCAGCAACCTTCTTTAATAACTACGGCGGTAACGTCGTCTCAAGTAAGTCCCAACTCGGTGAAAAGGCAGAAGTTGCTGAACTCATTGGTGCGGTTAAGATCATGCTTGATAGTTATGATGAAGGACGGTTGGACGCGGTGTATGTGGTATACAACAACTTTGTTAATACCATGACCCAGCAACCCAACGTAGTACAACTTCTGCCGTTGCTGGCAGACCCGAATGATGACGGCATGAGCCACCATTGGGACTACTTATACGAACCAGATGCCCGTGAACTACTCACTGGCCTTTTGACCCGTTATGTAGAATCTTTAGTGTATCAAGCTGTAGTAGAAAATAACGCTTGTGAGCAGGCCGCGCGGATGATCGCTATGAAAAGCGCCACCGATAACGCGGGTGATCTGATTGATGACCTTCAGATGATATACAACAAGGCCCGTCAATCTGCAATTACTCAGGAAATTTCTGAGATTGTGAGTGGCGCGGCAGCCGTTTAACCTGAGTAATAAGCATTAGTTTTCGATAGAGGATAAAATTATGAGTAGCGGACGTATCGTACAGATTATCGGTGCTGTAATCGACGTGGAATTTCCACGTGATTCTGTGCCAAAAGTATATGACGCACTAACTGTAGACACTAAGGGAACTACCTTAGAAGTTCAGCAGCAGTTAGGTGACGGCGTAGTACGCACTATCGCCATGGGCCAGACCGAAGGTCTAAGCCGTGGTTTAGATGTATCTAACACTGGTGGCGCCATTAAAGTGCCTGTTGGAACAGCCACCCTTGGACGCATCATGGACGTATTGGGTAACCCCATCGACCAGTGCGGCCCTATTGGTGAAGAAACCCGTATGCCAATTCATCGTAAGGCTCCATCTTACGCTGAGCAGTCAGCCAGTAATGAACTGCTAGAGACTGGCATCAAAGTAATCGACTTAGTTTGTCCTTTCGCCAAAGGCGGTAAGGTTGGACTATTCGGTGGTGCCGGTGTAGGCAAGACTGTAAACATGATGGAGCTTATTCGTAACATCGCCATTGAGCACAGTGGTTATTCTGTGTTTGCAGGCGTAGGTGAGCGGACCCGTGAAGGTAACGATTTCTACTATGAGATGAAAGAGTCCAACGTGTTGGACAAAGTATCTCTAGTCTACGGCCAGATGAATGAGCCTCCAGGAAACCGTCTACGTGTGGCACTAACTGGCCTAACTATGGCTGAACAGTTCCGTGACGAAGGTCGTGATGTATTGTTGTTTGTTGACAACATATACCGTTACACCCTAGCAGGAACTGAAGTGTCTGCACTACTAGGCCGTATGCCTTCTGCTGTAGGTTACCAGCCTACGCTTGCATCAGAAATGGGTGTTTTGCAGGAGCGTATTACCTCGACTAAGACCGGTTCAATCACCTCGATCCAAGCGGTATACGTACCTGCCGACGACTTAACTGATCCATCGCCAGCAACCACATTCTCTCACCTAGATGCGACTGTTGTGCTGTCTCGTCAAATTGCAGAATTGGGTATCTACCCAGCCATCGATCCACTTGACTCTAGCTCACGCCAATTAGACCCATTAGTTATTGGCCAAGAGCATTATGACGTGGCTCGTGGTGTGCAGGGTATTCTTCAACGCTACAAAGAGTTGAAGGACATTATTGCCATCTTGGGTATGGACGAATTATCTGATGAAGACAAGCAAGCGGTAACGCGAGCGCGTAAGATTCAGCGTTTCTTGTCACAGCCTTTCTTCGTAGCTGAAGTCTTTACTGGAGCTTCCGGTAAATATGTATCACTAAAGGACACAATTGCTGCCTTTAAGGGTATTTTGGCTGGTGAATACGACGATCTTCCAGAGCAAGCCTTTTACATGGTTGGCGGTATTGAAGAAGTAGTCGAGAAAGCCAAGAGCATGTAATTGTATGGGCTTAGATCTATTGGCTATGGCCAATAGGGTAAGTCCTGTTTAAGAGGATAATCATATGGCTACCAGTGTAGATTGCGACATCGTTAGTGCAGAAGAATCCATCTTTGAAGGTAAGGTAGAGTTTATCTCACTTACAGGTACGTTGGGCGAACTGGGTATTTATCCGGGCCACACCCCACTCCTGAGTGAAGTCAAACCCGGTCCTGTGCGCTTGCGCATGGAATCTGGTGAAGAAGACATATTTTACGTTTCTGGTGGTTTCTTAGAGGTTCAGCCCCACAAGGTTATCTTGATGGCGGACACCGCACTCCGCGCAGCTGATCTAAATGAAGCTGCTGCAGAAGAAGCCAGTCGTCAGGCTGAACAGGCCATGGCAGATAGAAGTTCAGAATTTGAATATTCACGCGCAGCTGGCCAGTTGGCTGAAGCTGCAGCTCAACTTCGTACGTTACGTCAGATTCGTCAAAAATTGGGTAAGTAATTGCCTCTAATGACGAGTCTAAAAAAGCAGCTAAGGCTGCTTTTTTTATGCCTTAAACATTATCAAAGCGCGCCAGCTGTTTATGAATGGATACAAGGGGCGAGCAAGCGCGTTATAATACCATTGTAAAGAACTCAGCCCTAAACAATCCAAGCTGATACCCTTAAAAATTATAACACTAGGTCGTTGGGCGGATTCCATTGTGGTCATTAAGCATAATTAAGCAAAACTTGATGAACTTTAGTCTCTTTTAGCGTCTAACTTAAAGACTCCCAATTACTAACATCTAGCAAGGACTGTTAATGTCGTTAGAAGTGATCATTCTCGCCGCAGGCCAAGGCACACGTATGCGCTCTGAAAAGCCTAAAGTGCTGCACCCGTTAGCTGGTAAGCCGATGTTGGTGCACACCATTGAACAAGCTCAAAGACTTCAGCCTGGCCAAACACATATTGTTGTTGGGCACCAAGCCCACCAAGTAGAAGCTGTTGTTGCTTCCTTGGGTGTCAAGTGTGTCTTACAAGCAGAGCAATTAGGCACGGGTCATGCTGTGGCTCAAGCCATGCCGGCCGTTGATAGTGACGCCATCGTCTTGGTCTTATATGGCGACGTGCCTTTAGTTCCGGCAGCGCTTATGCAAAAACTGACCGAACAAGCAGGGCAAGGGAAGCTTGCACTGCTAACGGTGAACCTTAATGATGCGAGTGGATACGGTCGCATTGTGCGCCAAGGTCCCGATAACGGCGGCCCTATTCAGGCTATTATTGAACACAAAGACGCGACCCCCGAGCAATTGCAAATCAAAGAAATTAACACGGGGATTTTGGCAGTTAAAGCCAGTTACCTTAACGCTTGGTTACCTCGTATTGAAAGTAATAATGCACAGGGTGAAATATACCTCACTGACGTTGTTGCTATGGCTGTGGATGATGGTATTGCCATTGGTTACTTGCAACCAGATTTTCCACAACAGACCCAAGGCGTTAATGACCGCATGCAGTTAGCAGCACTAGAGCGCTGGCACCAGCAGCAACAAGCCCATCAACTGTTAAGTGATGGGGTNCAATTAGCTGACCCAAGTCGGTTTGATTTAAGAGGTGAGCTCAAAGTGGGCACCGATATTTATATCGACATCAACGTTATTATCGAAGGTCAAGTACACCTTGGCAATGGTGTTCATGTTGGCCCAAACTGCCATATTAAAGATGCTCATATTGGTGCTGGCACACAGATCTTAGCCAATAGCGTTATTGATCAGGCACAAATTTCTGCAAACTGTAGCATTGGCCCCTTTGCACGTTTGCGCCCAGGCACCATCTTGCATGAAAATGCCAAAGTAGGTAACTTTGTTGAAACGAAAAAAACCACTTTAGGCAGCGGTTCCAAAGCCAATCACTTTACTTATTTAGGTGATACCGAGGTGGGTGAACATGTCAATATAGGTGCTGGCACCATTACCTGTAACTTTGACGGAGTTAATAAGTTCAAAACTCACATTGCGGATGGCGCTTTCATTGGCTCAAATAGTTCCATCGTAGCCCCTGTCAGCATTGGGGCAGGGGCAACTATTGCAGCTGGATCCACCATTACTAAAGACGTCGCTAATGACAACCTCGCNATTGCTCGGGGTAAACAACGCAACATAGCCCCTTGGGTCAAACCCGTAAAACTATAATCAAGGAAGAGTATTATGTGTGGAATAGTGGGTGCCATTGCGCAGCGAAATATCAGTAGTATTTTAGTAGAAGGCCTCAAGCGTCTAGAATACCGTGGCTATGATTCCTCAGGCGTGGCTATTTTAAATGAGCAGGGCTTGCAGCGTACCCGCCGTGTTGGAAAGGTGGCGAGTTTAGATGCAGCCCTAACCGCACAACCCTTAGACGGTAGCTTAGGCATTGCTCACACCCGNTGGGCAACCCATGGTGTTCCCAATGAAACTAATGCCCATCCCCANTGGTCNCACAGCAGTTTAGCTGTGGTTCACAACGGTATTATTGATAACTTTGAACCCATCAAAGCTGATCTTATCGCTACAGGTTATGGGTTTGAGAGTGACACTGACACCGAAGTCATTGCCCATTTAATTCATCGAAATCGTCAGCAGGGCATGTCACTTACAACAGCTGTGCGGGATGCGGCCAGTCGGTGTGAAGGTGCGTATGCTTTAGGCGTGGTCGATGAAACCCAACCAGACTTACTTCTCGCCGCCCGCAAGGGTAGCCCATTAGTGATTGGTTTAGGCAGTGATGAAAACTACATCGCGTCAGACCAATTAGCCCTATTACAAGTGACTGATCAATTTATGTTTCTGGAAGACGGTGACATAGCAGAAATCAGCCGTAGCCAAGTCCTTGTCACTGATGCAAAAGGTGCCAAGGTTGTGCGCCCCAGTTATCGTTACGAACATGGTGATGAAAGTAGTGACAAAGGTGCCTATAAGCACTTTATGCTGAAAGAGATTAACGAGCAGCCCAAAGCCGTGGCGAATCTCATTGACCAGCAAATNATTGCGGGAAAATTACAGAATATCCTGAACGACGACGCCATTGAAGCCTTATCGAAGGCCAAAAACGTGCAGATTATTGCCTGTGGTACCAGTTACTTAGCTGGAATGGTGGCTAAATATTGGATCGAAAGCCTAGCAGGCCTTGCATGCCAAATTGAAGTTGCCAGTGAATACCGCTATCGTCAGGCTGTTGTTCCAGAGGACACGCTACTGATTACTTTATCTCAATCGGGTGAAACAGCTGATAGTTTGGCGGCACTGCGGCACATTGATAAAACTAAATTAGCAGCGAGTTTAGCTATTTGTAATGTTGCCTCTAGTAGTCTTGTGCGTGAATCAGATATAGTACTGTTAACTCAAGCAGGACCAGAGATCAGTGTTGCATCGACCAAGGCATTCACCACTCAATTGATCACTTTGCTGCACCTTACTTTGCTGCTTACTAAGCAGCGCTCAGGCATGGACATTGAACCCATCATTAAAGCCATGCAAACTCTGCCTGGCGTGTTGCAACAATGTTTACAAATGGACGCTAAAATTGAAGCTGTGGCGCAACGCTTCGCTGATAAACATCACACCTTATTCCTGGGTCGGGGGAGCATGTACCCAATTGCTTCAGAGGGCGCCCTAAAGCTAAAGGAAATTTCTTATATCCACGCTGAAGCCTATCCAGCAGGAGAACTTAAGCACGGGCCACTCGCTCTTGTGGATGCCTACATGCCTGTGGTTGTGGTTGCACCTAAGGATGATATGCTCGACAAGCTAAAGGCCAATATGCAAGAAGTACGCCCGTGGAGGGGAGTTGTTTGTGTTTGCCGATGCGCATGCAAAAATGGCCGCCGATGAAGCCACTCATGTAATCGTTGTGCCTGAAGTACATGAGGTGCTGGCCCCCATTGTCTATGCCATTCCAATGCAGTTACTGTCTTATCATGTGGCTATAATCAAAGGTACCGATGTGGATCAACCGCGTAACTTAGCCAAGTCAGTGACCGTCGAGTAGTTTTGCTATACTTGCATTAATGCACAGGAATTTACTATTACACACAAGTCAGTCACTATAGTTTTGCTAACTTGGCTCAAATTCCTCGCTCTAGTTTTACAAACAATAAGCTCTGCATATGTGGTGAACTGAAGGATTTAAATTGTGGATAAAGGTAACTCACTAGATTA
>JGI24538J26636_10000099_pt1 | contig 25151 bp, 28 predicted proteins | sample SouAtlMetagenome_FD_26636 | JGI IMG/M metagenome (IMG submission 26636) | reverse complement strand
GTGGTCTTTTGGGCAAAACCCTAACTGGACGACTAATCGGTTCCGCTGGTTGGTTGTGTGCCTCATTATAGGGCTATCAACCATCACGTTACCGTCAGCTTCAACGATCACGGAAATATCAGCACCCTTGGGCGTCACTAATCGCTGAGGCCCGGAATACAGAGGTCATTTGACGGTTTGGCGCAGGGACAGGGTCGCCACGATTGGGGAAAGCTATTCGGTCGTAACGGCCTAAAACCCAGTTATATTCATGTGGGTGCGTCATCGTAATCTCCAATTTTCAAATAAAATGTTATAAAAATATCTGATCATAGAAGCCGATAATCGTAGGCAAAGCTATAAACATTCTGGCACCNATTCCTGTGATAAGTTCAGTGTCCTAAACGTTAGCCGCGTCTCCGCCGTCTGCCACCACTACTATCGCGACTGCCGCCCGTGTTGAAGTTCACATCGGGTATCGTGACGATTGAATTTAGGATCGGAAACGGCTCTGCCGAATTTGGAATAGCAGACGCATTCACAAAATGCTCTTGAAAACGCGGCTCAAGTGCTGTCTCGATCTTGTGAATGGCACGCACCGTTGCTTCGATCTCTATACGTGCTTCGCGATTTAGAAGTGCAATACGTGCCCCTGTGCCTGCAGCGTTGCCAGCGGATGTCACCTTGTCCAAAGGCGCATCAGGGATCATGCCTAGCACCATCGCGTGTTTGGGGGAAATATGCGCGCCAAAGGCGCCAGCCAGAACCACACGGTCCACTTTGTCGACGTTGAATTTGTCCATCAACAAGCGTGCACCTGAATAAAGCGCTGCTTTGGCCATTTGAATTTCACGGATATCGCGGTTTGTGACTGTTATCTTTGGGCCACCGTTTTCCGTCGCATCGTAAACTAGGAATGAGTAAGTGCGCCCNTCCAGGAAACAATTGGCTGCGCCGGTTTGTTCTGGTGAGCCAATTAGGCCCGGGCCATCAACAATGCCCGCAAGGCGCATTTCAGCGACCATCTCGATAATGCCGGAACCACAGATGCCGGTGACCCCTGAACCTGCGATGGCTTCATCGAAGCCGTCCTGGTCTGACCAGATGTCTGACCCGATTACACGAAAACGCGGAATCTTGGTGACAGGATCAATTTCCACTCGCTCTATCGCACCGGGTGCAGCGCGTTGACCTGAACTGATTTGAGCACCTTCAAAAGCGGGGCCTGTTGGGGATGAGCAGGCAAGAACCTTTTCTTTGTTGCCTAGAAGGATTTCAGCGTTTGTCCCTACGTCTACCACTAAAACAAGGTCTTCAGACTTGTCTGGTGCCTCAGAGAGTGCCACAGCGGCTGCATCCGCGCCAACGTGGCCCGCNATGCAAGGTAGAATGTAAATACGGGCAGAGGGATGGATGTTTAGGTCCAAGTCATCNGCACGCAGGCGCAGTGAATCCGATGTGGTCAGTGCGAACGGGGCCTGGCCCAATTCAAAGGGATCAATGCCAAGGAACAGATGGTGCATAACTGGGTTGCAAACGAACACAGCGTCTACGATCAATGCTTTGTCGATTTCGGCCTCTGTGCTGACTTGTGTAAACAGGGCGTTCATCCCCTCGCGCACAGCTGCGGTCATTTCTGTTGCACCACCGGCGTTCATCATTGAATAGCTGACGCGGCTCATTAGATCTTCGCCGAAGCGAATTTGTGGGTTCATGACGCCAGAAGATGCGACAACTTCACCAGTTTGCAAATCACACAAGTGCGCGGCAATCGTGGTAGAGCCCAGATCGACAGCAAGGCCGTAAACCGTACCCTCATAATAGCCAGGCCATATGTGCATAATGCGCGGCGCGTTTTCATTATCACCCAAGTGCACAGCACAGGTGACTTTCCACTCACCTTTGCGCAGGATTGGCTGCATCTTTTGCAAGATGTGCAGATCTGCATGTACATTTTCGAGTTGCCACTGCTCATTGAGCGCAATGCGCAATCGTTCAAGATCACCCGTAGGGTCGTGCATGTCGGGTTCTTGGACTTCGACGTAATACAGTTTGGTTGACGGGTTCATTATAATGTCACGCGCCTCAGCACGTTTGCGCACGACTTGTTTGTGCACTTGGCTTTCTGGTGGCACATCGATCACGATGTCGCCTTGCACAGTCGCTTGGCACCCCAAACGACGGCCTTCAATTAGGCCGCGCTTGTCTTGATAACGCTGTTCGACACTATTCCATTCACTCAATGCGCCGTTTTGAACCGTGACGCCGTGCTTTGAAAATTCGCCGTAGCTGGGTGTGATCTGACATTTTGAACAAATGCCGCGTCCTCCACAGACCGAGTCCAAATCAACGCCTAACTTACGTGCTGCTGTCAAAATTGGTGTGCCAATCGCGAAATTTCCGCGTTTGCCGGATGGGGTGAAAACGACGAGAGGATCAGTGCTCATTTACGTGCCCTTTGCAGTGTTTGAACATAGCATAGAGCGGGGTTTTCAAAGGGAAAGCCAAAGAGCGGCAAAACCTGTCCGGTGCGCGTCATTTTCTATGTTTGGGCCTGTTTCAGAGGCTTGAAGCCTTCGGCGGGAGTTTATTGTGTAAGATGAATGTCGGTTTGTACGATGTCCTCTTTTCATTTGGGCAAATCCATGAGAAAGGAAACCGCCAAATGAACACTCTGCATGCGAGGTGCGATATGGAGATTCGTGAGGCTTTGACCTTTGATGATGTTTTGCTTGTTCCGGGGGCGTCCAATGTGTTGCCGTCGACGGCTGATACGCGGACATTTGTAACCAAGTCGATAGCGATGAACATTCCTTTGCTGAGTTCAGCAATGGATACGGTTACTGAGGGACGTATGGCGATTGCCATGGCCCAAGCAGGTGGTATCGGTGTTGTTCACCGCAATCTAACGATTGATGAGCAAGCCCGTGAGGTCCGCCGGGTCAAGCGGTTTGAGAGCGGGATCGTCTATAACCCAATTACATTGCGCGCCAATCAAACGCTTGCAGATGCTAAAGCGTTGCAGGAACGCTATCGCGTAACTGGTTTCCCAGTCATCGACGAGAACGATCGTGTTGTAGGTATCGTTACCAATCGCGACATGCGGTTTGCCAATGATGATGCGACCCCAGTTTCTGTCATGATGAGTACTGATAATTTGGCGATTCTGCATGAACCCGCTGATCGGGAAGAAGCAATTAGCCTGATGAAGGCGCGTCGCATTGAGAAGCTGTTAATCACGGATGGAACGGGCAAACTGACAGGCCTGTTAACGTTGAAAGATACTGAACAAGCTGTTTTGAACCCGACGGCCTGTAAAGATGAGTTGGGACGTTTGCGCGTTTCTGCTGCATCAACTGTGGGTGACGCAGGATTTGAGCGGACTATGGCGCTTGTTGAGGCTGGTGTGGATATGGTTGTGATCGACACGGCCCATGGTCACTCTGCTGGAGTTGCGGAGGCTGTACGCCGTGCCAAAACTATCTCTAGCGATATTCAAATTGTTGTTGGCAATGTTGTGACGGGTGCGGCAACCCGTGCCTTGATCGAGGCCGGTGCTGATGCGATCAAAGTGGGTGTTGGACCTGGTTCGATCTGTACTACTCGCATGGTTGCAGGTGTGGGCGTTCCACAACTGACTGCTGTAATGGATTGCGCTGCTGCTGCTGGTAAAATTCCAGTGATTGCGGATGGTGGTATCAAGTTTTCGGGTGATTTCGCCAAAGCGATTGCGGCGGGTGCCTCATGTGCCATGGTTGGGTCAATGATCGCCGGTACGGACGAGTCCCCGGGCGATGTGATCTTGTATCAAGGCCGTAGTTTTAAGAGCTACCGTGGTATGGGATCATTGGGGGCAATGGCGCGTGGTTCTGCAGATCGCTATTTCCAAAAGGATGCGGCCAGCGACAAACTGGTACCTGAAGGCATAGAAGGCCAAGTGCCATACAAAGGCAGCGCAGGTGCGGTTATCCACCAACTTGTTGGCGGGCTACGTGCCTCAATGGGGTACACTGGCAACGCGACAATCGCTGAAATGCGCAAAGGCTGTAGCTTTGTGAAAATTACGGGTGCTGGTCTAAGCGAAAGTCATGTTCATGACGTACGTATCACACGTGAAAGCCCAAATTACCGGATCGGTTGATCCACGTCTTCTTGCCGACTTCGGCCAATAGTTAGGAAACATATCATGACACCAGGCGCACGCGTGGCAGCAGCCATTGAAATCTTGGACATGATCCACGACGGACAAGCGGTTGAAAAATCCTTGACCGCGTGGGCGCGCCGCAGCCGTTTCGCAGGCTCCAAAGACCGTGCTGCTGTTCGTGATCACGTGTTTGATACGGTTCGCAACTGGCGAGCAGACGCAGTGCGTGGTGGCAATGGAACAGGTCGTGGTCGCATGATTGGTCGTTTGCGCGCACTGAATATGGATATCGATGCGTTGTTCCATGGCGAAGGCCATTCACCTGAACCGTTGACGGATGAAGAAAAAGTCGCAGGGCAGGGACCAACTGAGCAGGCGGACGTCTGGAATATGCCTGATTGGATTTTGCCCGAGCTTGAGCGCTCATTAGGCGAAAGTGCTGCGGATACTGCTGTCATGCTGCAATCGCGCGCGCCTATCACGCTACGGGTCAATCTGGGTAAGTGTAATATAAGTCAAGCTGCTGCTGATTTGGCGGAAATTGGTATCGAAACGCAAGCTAATCCAGTTTGTTCAACGGCGCTTTCGATCACAGCTGGCGAACGCAAATTGCGTAACAGCCCTGCATATTTAGAGGGTTGGGTTGAACTGCAGGATGCATCCAGCCAAGCTATTGTTGCTGATCTTCCCGAAGCTGAGNAAATTTTGGATTACTGCGCTGGCGGTGGTGGTAAAGCGCTAGCGCTTGCNGCACAGGGTCGCAAAGTAATTGCACATGACATTAATTTTGATCGAATGATGGACATTCCAGCACGCGCTGAACGGGCAGGTACAAGCATCAAACTTTTGGCGACTGATATGATCAAAGCTGAAGGGCTTTTTGATCTTGTGTTGGTTGATGCACCTTGCACTGGTAGTGGTGCATGGCGTCGAAGCCCAGAGGGTAAGTGGGCCTTGACCGAGGAACGCCTGGCTGAATTAACCGTGGTCCAAGACAGTATTTTGGATGAAACTGTTCAGTATGTTTCTCAAGGTGGGACCCTTGTCTTCGGAACTTGTTCAGTTTTCAAATGTGAAAATGAAGACCGGATTTCTGCCTTCCTTGCACGTCATTCTGGATGGAAATGCGTAAAACAAACCCGCTTGGATGTATCTGAAATGGCTGATGGGTTTTTCGCCGCTCACTTGAAACGCGAGTAAACTTGCCCAAAAGTCAATCCTGAGTAGTATTTACGCAAAGTTAAGAGGCCATTAACTGTGCATAAGCAATAACTACGACAGAGATTGTGTTTCTGATTGGGGATATCCTCGGGTGATAGCGCACTTTCCGTAAATTTATTGGGCCATTTGGTTCAGGCGGACGTTGTCAAAATTGGGCGCATCTTGGTTTTCACGGTTTTTGTTGGCAACCTTGGTCTGTTGTCACATATTTTTCCGGTAACATTGGCACATGCCACAGCATCGATATCTTTGCTCGTTTTGGGGTTGGTTCTGTTTACTATTGATTGGCGAAAAAATCGAAAACAACGTTTGGCTCTGGCGATTATTGATGAATTTATCGAAAATGACGCTACACCTAGTTTTGTTGTTTCTAACGATAGCGAAATCAACTCAAGCCACCTCAATCTTTAATTTGCAGATCGCGAAGGCATTCAGGCTAATTGCTCAGGTAGGTTTGATTGCATGGGGTATAGGCTTACTTTCCGCCCATACTCCTTTAAATTAGCCTACGCAGGTAGGTAAATATTAAATCGCTCGCGGATAGCGGCATCAAGTGCTGGATCGAATTTCGCTTGTGAGCGTTGGCTCAGGATTTCTTCTTTGCGTGCAATCGCATTTTGGATCAGATCGGGTTTGTCTTTTTCGGCCCATTCTTTCGGTGACATCCTGTTACCAAAGGTTGGATAGACACAATCGGTCTGCATTCGCGCGAGGGTTTGATCTGTTCCAAGGTAGTGACCCGGTCCGCCCATACAAACTTCAGCAATTTGATCCAAAGCCATTGTTTCGTCATTCACCTCAACGCCGCGTACGCAGCGCAACGCTTGGCCGATGATGTCGTCGCCCAAGATGAGGGATTCATGGCAGAACCCCAACAGGGACGCATGCATCCCTGCTGCCTCATAAACCATGTTCACACCTGACAGTCCGGCCATGACGTTGGAACACATCTGTTCCCAACCGGCTTGCATGTCTGGCATCTTGGAATCTGTGGCACCTGCCGCTGCACCGCCCGGTAGATCATAAAAACGGTGCATCTGTCCGCAGCCTGCAGTCAGTAATGCCTGTTCACCAGAACCGATAGACATTGCACCCGTCCGTAAATCTAATCCGAAAGGCCATGTGCCGAAGATTGCTGGCGCACCCGGTTTGACTGCGTTCACATAGACCAAACCTGCCAAACATTCAGCTACGGCTTGTACGATCGCGCCCGCAATTGTGGAAGGGGCTGTGGCACCTGACATACCTGCTGATAGCAGCAGAACAGGCATGCCAGCCTTGATGCATTCTTCCATAACTTGGCAGGATTCGGTTGCGAACTTCATTGGTGGCACAACAAAACAGTTGGAATTGGACATGAATGGGCGTTCGCGCCATTTGTCTTCGCCCCCTGCAATCATGTGCAGCATTTCAATTGCGGGTGCCACGAAATCGGGTTCTGAAAAGGACATGCCAATGTGTTTAGTCGTTCCAGTGCAGGTAGCAAAGACGCTGTTGTATTCCATTTCACAATTGTCTGTGATGTCACGCGCAACCATCGGGCGTTGGCAAAAATGTATGTTGTCTAAGGTATCACAGATATGCGCCGCATCATGCAGGTCTTGGATCGTAGACTCACGATAATGACGGCCATGGACGTCTACTAAATGAACTGCAGCCCCCGCAGTGCCGTAATGGACGCGGCTGCCGCCCAGATCCAAATTGTTAAGGCCGTCACGACTGTGCAATGTCATCGAACGGTTGGCTTTGGCGATTGTGTCCTCAATCAAGGCACGGGGGAAACGGATGCGACCGTCTTCGCCCTCAATGGCACCAACACTTGTTAGGTAAGCCACACCTGAGGGCGGTGCATCCGCCAGCCCGATGGTTTCAAGGGCGGTTAATGCTGCTTCGTGAATGTTCTGCACATCGATATCTGTGAGGGGATTATAGCGTCCACCGTCCATACCGGGGCGAATGGGGCGCATGTTTGCTGCTAAAGGTGCTGCGCGGGCTGCGCGGCGCGCGGCGCGGCCACCGCTGCGGCCAGCGCTACGTGATGGGGTTTCGTCGTTCATGGGATGTATCCTGTTGGGGAAAGGGTCGAATTGATTTTAAATGGCTCTTGATCAATTCAAAGCAGGGCGCCCCCGCGCCGCACGACCACGTTCTGCGCCTATAGTGCGCACAACCAGATCAATTTTGCAGAATGGTTCCTGCATTGGCGTCCTCCCAAACGTTCCTTGTAGGAATGTTGCCGCGAACAGATGTGCCCTGTCGAGCCTGTTTGCGACCTATGTCGCTTTTGCATCATCAGTGGAGGAGTTACTGTATATACTATTCAATTTTTGTGGAGGTCTGTGGGGTGTGAAAGTGCACAGGTCGTTTGGTAATTTTGACGCAGGAATGCTGAAATTCAATGTGTTTAGAACATCGGCTTTGCACAGGCAGATGGATCAGTCTCTACAGGCCTGCACTGTCGAATAAGTCGATAGTAAGATGAACAATGAACAGGATCTCGAAATGAAACCTTTTGTGACATTTGCAGCTCAAGTCGTGACCGCGACACCGTCTTTTGCGCATATTGTTCCGTTTCTAGTTTGGATCAAGTTGGCAGATGTGCAACTGCGCGCCCTATTTCACCAGCGTCCAGATGCACCGTCACCGCTAGAGCGCCCACCACCAAACTAGCGGTTTTTGGAATCAGAGCGGCGGTTGATCACGTAGTTTGAGCTTTTGGAATGGTCGCAGTGGGTACTGTGCAACGTTTTTCGTCCCGATCCTTCAGCGGAGCTGCTGGCATTGCGCGTGGTCTTTCGTCTGATCTGTAGAGCACCGCGATGCATACAGGATGGGCACTTGCGCAGTTTGGTCGCCATATCATCCAGCCAGCGGCGGAAGGTAAATACAACGGCCGCGAAAAGGCCAACGATGAACACCAGCGGGCTGTTGTTTGATTTTGGGGCCGGGTGCCCTTTTTCGTAGGGACGGGCCAGCAGGGCGATTGTATCCGCTACACCGTCTTTGATTCCACGTGCGTATTTATCGCTGCGAAAAGATGGCAAATAACTGCGGTCAATGAGCCGACCAGCCTCGTTGTTCCAACTTGCGTCGTATCCAGCACCCAGTTCAATCCGCATGGCGCGGTCATTTGGTAGGACCAAGACCAATATGCCGTCATTGCGCGTCGCATCCCCAATGCCCCAATCGTCAAAAAGATTGGTGGCGAAGTCTTCTAGTGTTTCGCCAGGCGCATAGGGCTTTTGGCTTTTCAACGTGACAACTGTCAATTAAATGACTGTATCGGACTTCAACGATTTCAGCATACCGCGCACCTCTGCTAAATCATCTGTGTCGAGCAATTGGGCAAAATCGTTTACATGCGGCGAGATTGGCGAGGGATAGGGCTGTGCGATTCTCGCCATCGGAAAAAGGCAAAAAGCCAAGTTATTAAGGAGCGTTACATCATTAAATTTCTTAAACGATCAAGGTATCCGCAAACTCGCAGAGGGTCTCTAGCGCCTGTACAAACGCACCATCCTCAATGGTCATTGCCACACGGATATGGCCTGCCGCTGCCGCGCCAAAGCTTTCTCCGGGCATAACAGCGATATGGTGTGCCTCTAGCAATGCATAGGCAAAAGCTTCACCACTCATTCCAGTCGCGCGAATATCCAGCATCATATACATTGCACCCTGCGCTGGGATCAGCCCAACGCTGCTTTGGTGTTCTAGGATTTTTTGGCCCAGTGCACGGCGGCGGCGGAATGGTGCAGCAATGTCTTCTTCAAACGCAGGCCCTTGGTTCAGGGCAAAGTCGCTGGCATCCTGAATAAAGCCAGCAACGCCATATGTGGTGTGTGTGGCAAGGTTGATCAGGCTTTCGATCACTTCAGCTGGTCCAACGACCCATCCACACCGCGATCCCGTCATAGCGTGGGATTTGGACATCGAGCCCACAACCAAAGTGCGTTGTGCCATGTTGGGCAATGCGCGCGGGCTTATGTGCTCGCCATCCCATACTTGAGTGTCATAGACTTCATCAGAGATCAGCCACAAATCATGCGCTTTGCAGACATCCGCGATGCCTTCCAGCGTTTCGCGGGAATAGACTGTACCGGTGGGGTTGTTAGGTGTGTTGATTTGTAGTGACTTAGCCCCCGCTGCACAGGCGTCGATATCGCCAGCGCGGGGTTGGAATGCATCCTCTACCCTTGTTTGGATCGCCTTGGGGATTGCACCCACACCGCGCAACGTTCCGGGATAGGTGGCATAGAACGGATCAAGGTACAGTGCGGTATCACCCGCGTCACAAGCCACCATGTGAGCGGCAAACAATGCGGCTTGCCCCCCAGGGGTGATCAACACGTTCTCAGGGCCTGTAGGGACGCCTGTACGCTCTTGGACGCGCTTGGCTACAGTCTGGCGCAATGCATCTGTGCCGGGGACAGCGGCATAGCCAGTGTGTCCACCCATCGCGGCCTTGTGCATGTCTTGCAAAATAGGGGTGGCGGTGCGGATGTCGTGTTCACCTATGGTGAGCTCAACCACATCAATACCGTCTTTGATCATTTCGCGGGCTTTTAGGAAAACCTCCCACCCGTCAGAACCATCACCCAGTAGGCCAGAGATGCGTTGAGAGAGTTTCATAAGGTGTCATCCTGTAAGCGCGGCGTTTGGCACAGGGGGACAGAGCCGCGCGATATTGTCAATCGGCTGTGTTGGGGGAAAGGCAGCTATATGGACCACGTTCATTCATCAACATGGCCCGCTGATTGTCTTCAATCCAGTTCAAGAACGATCTTAGCTATATGTCCCTTCTCACCAAAAACGCTTTGTGCCTTTGCGATGTCGCGCAGCGGATAGGTCTCAGCCACTAAAGGGGCGATTTCTCTGCGCTCGATCCGTTTTACAAGGTTCTTGAAAACTTGTGGCTCAAGGATCGTGCAGCCAAAAAGCTGAGGTCTTTGAGGTAAAGGGTGCGTACATCCAGTTCAACGATCGGACCAGCGATTGCACCAGCTACAGCGTGCCGCCCAAGGGGGCGTAATACATCAAGCAATGCGGGCCACTGGGGGCCAGCGACCAAGTTAATCACAACGTCTACGCTGTTTGCGCCTATAGCACTTACCAGATCATCAGCTCTATCAATTGTCTTCATTACACCCAGTTCTAAGAGGGCCTTGGCCTTGGAGGCGCTGGTAATCGCAATCACCTTGGCACCACGCGCTTGCGCCAACTGAACAGTTGCGGATCCGACACCGCCAGATGCTCCCGTTACCAATACTGTCTCACCCTCGCGCAGGTTGGCACGCGTCAGCATATTTTCGGCTGCGGAGTAGGAACAAGGGAAGGGTGCCAATTCAGTGTCGGTCAGTTCGCAATCGATTGCGTGCGCGTATTGGTTAGCAATCCGCGTATACTGAGCAAAGCCACCGTCACATTCAGACCCGAAGTACCAAGGCGTCTCTAGCGTTTTGCCATTCACCTCACGAAGGCATGGTTCGATTAATATGCGTTCGCCAATGCGGGCAGGATCTACCGCAGTGCCTACAGCAACAATTTTGCCGCAAACATCTGCACCTTGAATGCGCGGGAATGTAAGGGGGGAACCGGTCCATGCTGCATCATCAGGAGATGAATCACTCTTTGAATACCATCCATCACGAGTATTGATGTCCGTGTTGTTGACCCCTGCGGCTTTGACCCTGACGATTACATCGTTTTCAGAGGGGGTAGGTACAGGCAGGTCATCGCGCCATTCAAGCATTTCGGGACCACCAATGCCAATAAGAGCAACGCCAGACATTGTTTCGGGTAAAGCCATCTTGGTCTCCAATATTTTGAAGGAGGACATTCTTGAAATACCTCAGGACTGTCAATCTGAACGCTAAGCGATCTTGCTGCATTCGCCCCAAGTACACCGCAGGCATGTGCAGTTAAACAGATGTAGAGTTTCCCAAACACTTGACCCAGCGCCCATATGCAGGCTAGGCATTATCCATGAAAAACCGCGCAACCATTATTATTTGCTGCATTACCTGCTGAAACATTCCAGCGGGCCTTTCTGTCATTCCATCTTCAGACTAGAATTGTTATGCCCACGCTGACTTGCGTAAGGACGTACACCATGACTGACATTTATCTATACAACACCAAGACACGGACCAAAGGGCAGCAGTTCATGCCCATTGATTACAAAAACGTGCGGATGTATGTTTGTGGGCCTACGGTATATGACCGCGCCCATCTAGGGAACGCGCGTCCTGTGATTGTGTTTGATGTGCTCAACCGGTTGCTGCGTCATGTGTATGGGGACAAACACGTCACCTACGTGCGCAACTTCACGGATGTGGATGACAAGATCAACGCACGCGCAGCTGAAAGCGGTCGTAGCATTGGCGATATCACAGATGAGACGATCCAGTGGTTCCTAGATGACATGGGGGCAGTGGGGGCGATCGAACCTGACCACATGCCGCGCGCCACGGCCTACATCGCGCCTATGGTTGCTATGATCGAAGACCTGATTGCTAAGGGACACGCCTATGTGGCTGAGGGGCATGTGTTGTTCTCTGTATCGAGTTACGCAGAGTACGGGGCCCTGTCTGGTCGTTCTGTGGATGATATGATTGCTGGCGCACGGGTAGAGGTCGCACCATATAAACGCGACCCTATGGATTTTGTCCTGTGGAAGCCCTCAGACGCTGATACGCCTGGGTGGGAGAGCTTATGGGGCCGTGGACGTCCAGGTTGGCACATTGAATGCTCTGCCATGGCGCATGACCTGCTAGGCGCACAGTTTGATATTCACGCAGGGGGGAATGACCTGACCTTCCCACACCACGAGAACGAAATAGCCCAGTCCAAATGCGCTGGGCACGATTTCGCGAACGTATGGCTGCACAATGAGATGCTTCAGGTGGAGGGCAAAAAGATGTCCAAATCCCTTGGCAACTTCTTTACGGTCCGTGATCTGTTGGATCAGGGGGTATCGGGAGAGGTCATTCGCCTTGTGATGCTATCCACGCATTACCGCAAACCTATGGACTGGACAGAGACCAAGCGTAAGGAAGCAGAGAAGACACTAAGTGATTGGATGTCTGTTCTGCAAAAGCACGGGTACTCGTCCAAGACGGTTGTGATGCTAAAGACTGCAGGGGACTGGGCAGCGGATACTGAGTTGATGGGTGTTCTAGGCAATGACCTGAACACACCGGGCGCATTGGCACGTTTGCATGTTCTGTCTAAGGGTCGCACTGCTGAAGCTCTTGCACCGTTTGCTCATGGGCTAGAGACCTTGGGCCTTATCTCTGACTGGAGTGCTGTCGAAGCCTCTGCATCTGAGAACAATGATTTAGCAGATTGGATCGCACCTGTGATTGATCGCCTGTTGTTAAAGCGTAGCACTGCACGCGCCGATAAAAATTGGGGCGAGGCGGATCGTCTGCGTGATTTGCTAAATGCCGCGGGTGTTCAAGTGACAGATATCGCGGGTGAAGCAAGCTGGACGCCTGGACCGGATTTTGATCCAAGCGTTTTGGAGGCCCTCAAATGAGCAAAGAACGCCTGTACCTTTTCGATACAACATTACGCGACGGGCAGCAAACCCAAGGCGTGCAGTTTTCAACCACTGAAAAGCTTCAGATCGCAGAGGCCCTAGATGCGCTGGGCGTCGATCACATCGAGGGTGGTTGGCCGGGTGCCAACCCAACCGACAGCGCGTTCTTTGACGAGGCCCCAAAAACCCGCGCTACGATGACCGCATTCGGGATGACCAAACGCAAAGGTATCTCGGCGGAAAACGACGATGTGTTGGCGGCGGTGATCAATGCCAATACGCCTGCGGTCTGTTTGGTCGGCAAAACCCACGAATTTCACGTCAAAACCGCGCTGGGCATAGAGTTGGATGAAAACACCGACAACATCGCTCGCAGTTTTGCCTATCTGAAACAACAGGGGCGCGAGGCGATCTTTGACGCCGAACACTTCTTTGACGGCTACAAGGACAACCCAGAGTACGCGCTGGAAGCGATCAAAGCCGCATTTGACAACGGCGCGCGCTGGATTGCGTTGTGTGACACCAACGGCGGCACCTTGCCCGCTGATGTGGGCCGTATTACCGCTGAAGTGATTGCAGCGGGTATTCCGGGCGACCACCTTGGCATCCACACCCACAACGATACAGAAAACGCCGTGGCCTGTTCTTTGGCTGCTGTGGACGCTGGCGTACGCCAGATTCAAGGGACATTAAATGGGCTGGGGGAGCGGTGTGGTAATGCCAATCTTGTGACTTTAATCCCAATCTTGTTGTTAAAAGAGCCATACGCCAGCAAATTTGAAACAGGCGTACCTGCGGATGCATTGCAAAACATATCCCGCACCAGCCGTATGTTGGACGAAATCCTGAACCGCGTTCCACAAAAACAGGCGGCCTTTGTTGGCTCATCGGCTTTCGCACACAAGGCGGGGCTGCACGCCAGTGCAATTCTGAAAGATCCAACAACTTACGAACACATTGAACCGTCATTGGTCGGCAATGAGCGCGTGATCCCGATGTCGAACCAAGCGGGGCAATCCAATCTGCGCCGTCGCTTAGAATCCGCAGGGATCGAAGTCGCGCCAAAAGATCCAGCCTTGGGTCGTATTTTGGACAGCATCAAGGTGCGGGAATCTGATGGGTATTCCTATGATGCTGCACAAGCCAGTTTTGAGCTTTTGGCGCGCGATGAACTGGGCCTGATGCCAAACCTGTTCGAAGTAAAACGTTACCGTGTGACTGTCGAACGTCGCAAAAACAAACGTGATCAGATGGTTAGCCTGTCTGAGGCGGTGGTTGTAGTTAAGGTGAACGGCGAGAAAAAGCTGTCTGTCAGTGAATCCATGGATGAAACAGGCGGTGATCGTGGTCCTGTGAATGCATTGTCCAAGGCATTGACCAAAGACCTTGGCCCGTATCAATCAATGATCGACGACATGCACCTTGTCGATTTCAAAGTGCGTATCACTCAGGGCGGGGTAGAAGCCGTAACGCGCGTGATCATCGACTACGAGGACGGGCAGGGCATCCGCTGGTCCACTGTTGGCGTCAGCGCAAACATAGTCGACGCATCGTTTGAAGCTTTGCTTGATGGCATTCGTTGGAAAATCTTGCGCGATGCATCAATCAGTAAGTAACCTTAAAGTTACATTTTTGTGCCTCTAGTGTAACTCATAGATTACATTAGAGGCGTAAGACATGGCACTACAAGATACAGACATTTCAAAAGTTCGCCCAATCCTGTTGGGATTAACGGGGTTAAGTTGCCTGCTTTACGCTATCTTGGCTGTTACGCAGAATACGCCACAACCGATTTGGTGGTTTGTACCAACGGAAATGGGGGTGTTTGCTGGAACCGGTACCTTTGTCGCTTTTGCCATGGCAGACCCAGACTCGCGCCGCGTGGCAACGGATGAGATGTACATCTTGATCAATCACCGCGTACAGCGATACGCTTATTGGCTTTCCTCAGGTCTGTATCCCGCATTCGCGGTAATTATTATGACGACGGGCCTTTAATGGAACACGGCCTTCGCTGCGATGGGCACCCACACAGGCGCGGCCTACTTATTGCTGCTCACATTTTATGAATGGCAGATGTTATGAGTGGGCTGCACAATTCCCTCAAAGAGCTACGTAAGGTCAAAGGGTTAACCCAGGCTGACCTTGCGAGCGCCGCAGGTGTGTCACTTAAAACGATAAATACAATTGAGAACAAAGTATTCGTGCCCTCAAACTTACTGGCGCTGACCTTAGCCAAAGTGTTGGACATTTCTGTACATGACATTTTCGAGTTGGAAGAATGATGGTGAAAAAGATGCTTACCATGATTGTTACCTCTTTCTTAATCACATTTGGCGTTGCTGTTCTTTTGGTGGTCACAGACCTGATCAAAAAACGCCCACCAATCGAAAGCTTGGATTTTGACGCGGCACTGGACCAAGGCTTAAGCGACCTTCCTAAAACACAACAAGTTACGATGCATGATAGCAGTAACATTGCTGTACGTCGTTATGGTGCTGGTGGGATAGATAAGCCGTCGTTGATCATGGTGCACGGTTCTGGCTGGCATGGCTTGCAGTTTCACAGGCTGGCCAAAGGGTTGGCGGCGGAAGCAGATGTTGTGGTCCCAGATTTGCGTGGACACGGCGTGACCCCAAAAAGATGCGGTGACATTGATTACATCAACCAGTTTGAGGATGATTTGGTGAATCTGATCAAAGCGACCGCACAGCCCAATCAAAAGGTTGTCATGCTTGGCCAATCGTCCAGCGGTGGGCTTGTTGTGCGCTTTGCGGGCGGGAACCACGGCGCTACGATTGATCACGCTGTGCTTTTGGCCCCATTTTTAAACACAACGCGCTCACAACCCGCAAAAATTCAGGAGGATGGGCGCATGTTCATTTGCGACGTTTGATTGGGCTGTCGATTTTGAATACTTTCCGTTCAAGGCCCGGAACCATCTTGGCGTGATCCAATTCATTATGCCACAGCAGGTTTTAAACGGACCTTTGGGTGACACTGCCACAACGCAATAGAGCTATTTTTTAAACACTGGCTTTGCGCCGCGTGGCTAATATTTGCGCGATATTGCTGCACTTCCAGCGTTCACTGTCATTATTGGCTCCATAGATGAATCATTTGTCGCGGCACAATATCAACCTTTGATGTCATCTGTGACTGGCAAGGGGCGCTATCTGGTGGTACCCAACATCGGGCATCTCGCGACTGTGGATGCGGATGAAACGCTTGCTGCGATCAAAGAGGACCTCAGTGGAATTTAACGATGATATTATAGCCTGCGCTGGCTTAGTTGAACGGGGCGATCCAGATCGCTTTCGCACTGTCATGGCAGCCCCTTTGGCCGCGCGCCCTGCGATGTTTACGCTTTATGCCCTGAACGTCGAAGTAGCACGCGCCCCATGGGTGACCAAAGAGGCGATGATCGCCGAGATGCGTCTGCAGTGGTGGCGTGATGTTTTAGAAGAAATCAGTCTGGGTAAAGCACCGCGCAGACATGAGGTGGCAACACCTTTGTCCCAAATTCTCACGCCCGGTGATGCCAAGATGTTAGATCAACTGGTGGCTATAAGGCGTTGGGATATATATAAAGATGCGTTTGAAAATGCAGATCACTTTATGAATTACATCGACCAAACAGCAGGGCACCTTATGGTCGCCACAGCAAGACGTTTGGGCGAATGTGACGAAGCTGTGGTGCGCGATGTGGCCTATGCGGCTGGTTTGGCCGCATGGTTCCAAGCGGTGCCAAAGCTTGAAGAAGAAAAACGTATTCCGATGGTCGATGGGCGCGCAGAGGCAATCCAAGAGCTGGCGCAATCTGGCCTTGATCGCCTGGCCAAAACTCGGAAGTTACGCAGCGCAGTGTCCATGGCAGCGCGTCCTGCTTTGTGGTCAGCCTTGTCGGCGCAAAAGGTGCTGCAACAAGTAATTACAGATCCCTACATCGTGGCAGAGGGTGCCATACGCCCTGTTCAGGGCAACCTTGCATGGGCTGCCTTAACAGGGCGATGGTAACCTAGGACGCGTTCTTTTCTTCAGGCCGCGTCACCAACCAGATCAATGCACTGGCGGCTAGGATCAAGAATGGTGCCATCGCATAGTTCACCGAAGCCCATCCTTGGACCGGGCTGCCACCAGAACAATTCATCAAGCCGCCAGACGCAAGCGACGCAATCGTAACGCCACCAAAGACCAATAAGTCATTGAGGCCCTGCATGCGTCCACGCTCGTGAACTGTATGTGCACCTGCCAACATGGATGTGGCCCCAATAAAGCCAAAGTTCCAGCCTATACCCAGTAATATCAATGCGATAAAGAAGTTCGGTAAGGCCACACCGCTCAGCGCAACAATGCCAGCACTGCCAAGGATAGCAATGCCCAGCCCCATGATCTTTTCAACGCCAAAGCGGGCGATCAGGTGACCAGTAAAGAAGGATGGAATGAACATTGCCAAAACGTGGCCCGTGACCACATCTGCAGCGGTTACCTTGGTAAACCCGCAGCCCACAACGGCCAAAGGTGTTGAGGTCATTACCAAGTTCATCAAGGCGTAAGATACCATTGCGCAGATCACTGCGACTGCGATCCGTGGTGTTTTGATCAGCTCCCAACGGGTACGCCCTTTTGGGGTGTCCGCAGTAGGGGCCTCAGGTTTGGGCATATCGACGAATAGAAATAGGGCTGATCCGATGACGTTGATGACTATAACCGCCAGATAGGTCCCAAGGAAGGGGACCACCATCGCATCAGAGGTGACCTTAAACAATTGTGGGCCAAGCACGGCAGCAACAAGCCCACCTGCCATAACGTATGAAATCGCCTTGGGACGGAACTCATCGGACGCAGAATCTGCTGCAGCAAAGCGATAAAAGCCCTGTGCGGACATGTATACGCCAGTAAAGAAGCTACCCAGCAAGAATAATGGGAAACTGCTGACGTATAATGCGTACGCGCAAACGGCTGCTCCCAGCGCACCACCTAAGGTGCCCAACCAAAAGCCAACACGACGGCCATAGTTTTGCATGATTGCTGAAACGGGCGTGGCAGACAGCATCGAGCCCAGCACGATCATCGAAATCGGCAATGTTGCAAAGCAAACGTTTGACGCCAGCGATTGTCCCGCCAGGCCACCAATTGTGAAAATAAGCGGCATCTGCGCACCCAAAAACGCTTGGGCAAGTACCAAAACGGTGACGTTACGAACGGCACGTTTATGCGAAACGGGATCTGAATTTGAATCTGTCATGAATCCGCGATAACTATTAGGTTGAACATGGGCAATAGGCCTTTGGTCTAACGCTAGGCAAAATGATGAAGCTGCTATTGATTGCGGGAATGGGGGAAAGTGTCGCGTTGGCGCGTGAACTCTCTGTAATTGAAGGGCATGAGGTCATTTGCGTGACTGAAGGGCGCGCCGTTGCCCGCGCTGAACCACCTGCAAAAATATATGACGGTACATTTGAAACCGATGCGGATTTCGCCAGATACGTAGTCTCTGAGCGGTTTGACATGGTTGTGGATGCCGCCCATCCGTTTGAGGCCCGCCTTGGCACCATCGCACGCGCTTTAGGACTGCCTTACCTGCGCGTCACACGCCAAGAATGGACACCCAAGCATAATGAAGACTGGATCAACGTTGACTCTGTGGAAGATGCTGTGGCTTCTGTCAGGCATGGCGCGCGGGTGTTCCTCGCCACCGGGTGGGGCAGCGTTCATGCATTTCAGGATCGCGCCGATGTCTACCTTATGTGTCGTCAGTTAGAACAACATGGCCGCGCCTTTCCCTTAGAAAATGGCAGATACATATTCGGCGAAGGACCGTTTTCAGTGACTGCAGAAATGCAAACACTTCAATTCCTTAAGGCGGATTACTTGATCTTGCGCAATTCTGGCAGCGTTCAGGGGCGCAGCAAAGTCGATGCCGCTGGCAACCTTGGGGTAAAGGTTATTATGATCCAAAAAAGCGATATGGGCTTGTCCCAATCACAAACAGCAACATTCGTGGATGTCGCAAAACTGGTGGCTGACTATGCGGATCATTGAAACAGACGCGGATGTGAATGAGGGGGCGGGGTGGCTCGCTGCACACGACGAACGTCTTGCCTATGCTTTGTCCCAAACGGGACCATTGCCGCTGCGCCGCAGACCTGATGGCTTTGCCCAATTGCTTAGCGCAATCATTTCACAACAAGTGTCTGTCGCCTCTGCCGCCGCAATATGGAAACGGATGGAAGGTGCAGGCCTGACGACTGAAGCCGCAGTTCTAGCCGTGGGCGAGGATGGATTGCGAAGTGCAGGGTTAAGCCGCCAGAAGATTGCGTATTCCCAAGCCTTGGCTGAGGCGCAGATTGACTATGATGCATTGCGCCATGCGCCAGATGCTGAAGTTATAACGATTCTTGCGGCTGTCAAAGGCATTGGGATTTGGACGGCTGAAATCTATGCGATGTTCTCACTGGGGCGTTGCGATGTCTTCGCGCCGGGTGATTTAGCGCTGCAAGTAGCGGCCCAAGATCTCTATGGATTGACGGAACGACCAAAGGAAAAAGATCTGCGGCAGATGTCGCTGGACTGGACGCCATGGCGGTCGGTTGCAGCGCGGCTGTTGTTTGCGTACTACCACACTGCAAATGGCAGGGAAGGTATCTGATGACACGAGTATTAAATGCAGAGCGGCGCGAGCCAGTTTCGGGAGAAACACGGTCCGTTGTTGTGTTTGTGCACGGCTACGGAGCTAACGGCGCAGACCTTTTGGGGTTGGCTGATTCACTGAGCGAGCACCTTCCAGATACCTTGTTCATCGCACCAGATGCGCCTGAAATGATCCCAGGTATGCCAAACGGATACCAATGGTTCCCGATCCCCTACATCGATGGTTCATCTGAGGAAGAATCTGAACGTGGCATGGACTCCGCTGTTGAGGATTTCAATTCCTTCTTGGATGCCTTGATGGTCGATGAAGATGTTCTTCCTGAACAGGTCGTTCTGTTCGGCTTCTCTCAAGGGGCCATGATGAGCCTGCACATTGCGCCACGCCGCGAAGACGAACTTGCAGGCGTTGTTGCCATTGCAGGGCGTTTGTTGCGTCCAGATTTGTTGGCTGACGAAGTTGTAGGCCGCCCACCAATTTTGTTGGTCCACGGCGATCAAGATGATGTTGTGCCACCGCAATCCCTGCAATTGGCAGCCGAAGCGTTGGAAGAAGCGGGCTGGAAAGACGTCTTTGCACACGTGATGCAGGGCACCGCCCACGGGATCGCACCCGATGGCCTGTCTGTTTCATTAGCCTTTATGCGTGACAAACTAGGGCTCTGATCCGTCACCATAACGTTACATACTCAGCCTAATTCATACACGAGATGTTGTGGCGCAGCTTGGGGTTGCAAGCTGTCGACCACAATATATAGTCAGAGGTGCAGGACCAGGGATCCGTCCCAGAGAATGCTGTTAGACGCAGTATGGGTAAGGATGGCACGCAATATGGCCAATGACTTAAGTAGTACTCTTAACTATGACGTTCGTGCAGATTTGCTGCGTGGTTCTTGCGCGATGAGCAAACATCCTGCGTTAGTGCTGAATGCGGACTATCGGCCACTCAGTTATTATCCACTGTCGTTGTGGACATGGCAGGATGCGGTCAAAGCCGCGTGGCTGGACAGGGTCGACATCGTGGCCGAGTACGACGAAGTGGTACATTCCCCAAGCACGGTGATCAGAATACCATCCGTTGTTGTCCTAAAAGATTATATAAAACCTCAAAAGCGCGTGGGCTTTACGCGCTTTAATTTATTCCTGAGGGACGAATTCAGATGTCAGTATTGTGGAAAGGGTGGTGAACTTACTTTTGACCACGTCGTTCCACGTGCCTCTGGCGGCGTGACCAGCTGGCAAAACGTGGTGGCTGCTTGTAGCCCGTGCAATTTGCGCAAAGGCTGCAAATCGCTTCACCTCACTGGAATGAANCTGAGGAAACCACCGCGCCAACCTGCTGTGGAAGAATTGCGCAACATGGGCCGCAAATTCCCACCCAACCATCTGCACGACAGTTGGATGGACTTTTTGTATTGGGATGCAGAGCTAGAGGCGTAATTAGCCCGCCCGTTGCAACATCCCAAACAGGTCGCGTGGGTCTTCTGGATCTGCCAGCAGGTCAAGCGGACGGAACAGTTTGGTCGCCTTGATCTGATCGCGCACGTAGCGCAGGGCGCTAAAGTCCTCGATTGCGAAGCCTACACTGTCGAACAGGGTGATCTGTGCCTCTGATGTACGACCATCGGCTTGTCCCGTTATGACCTGCCAAAGTTCAGTGACCGGATGGTCAGCAGCCAGTTGCTGAATTTCGCCTTCAATCCGTGTCTGTTCGGGATATTCCACAAAGATCGTTGAACGATGCAGGATCGCTTCGGCCAGTTCTGTTTTGCCTGGACAATCGCCACCAATCGCATTGATGTGTACACCCGCGCCGACCATGTTGTCGGTCAGGATCGTGGCATATGCCTTGTCAGCGGTGCATGTGGTGATGATATGGGCGCCCTCAATGGCTTCTTGACCGGTTTTGCAGGCGACAATTTTCATACCATTGCCCTTCAAGTTCGCTGCACACTTGGCTATGGCGGCAGCATCAATGTCATACAATCGCACCTCATCAACCCCAACGATGGCTTGCATTGCGGTTGCCTGAAATTCGGACTGTGCCCCATTGCCGATCATGGCCATGACGCGTGCGCCTTTTGGGGCCAATAACTTTGCCACAACAGCCGAAGTCGCCGCGGTGCGCAGGGCTGTGAGCAAGGTCATCTCTGTCAGCAAAACAGGATAACCACTGGCCACATCTGCCAACAATCCAAAGGCCACGACAGTTTGCAAGCCTTCTTCGGTGTTCTTGGGGTGACAGTTGACGTATTTGAATCCGTAGTCCTGGCCATCCGAGGTTGGCATCAGCTCCATAACACCATCTTGGGTATGACTGCCAACGCGTGGGGTTTTGTCAAAACTTTCCCAGCGTTTAAAATCGTTCTCAATATAGCCTGCAATGCCTTTTAGAATGTCATGCAGCCCAATGTGGTGGATCAACTTCATCATGTGGTCGACAGAGACGAAGGGGACCAGTGCTTTGTCGGAGGGGTTCAGATTGATCATATCAGTGTCCTTAATCAAAAGTGCGGGTAGGGCGGTCAAACACTTTGCGCCCCATTGCAGAGGCCGTCAGTTCGACCATCAATTGTGCGGTACGGCCACGTTCATCGAGGAACGGGTTTAGCTCGACCAAATCCAGCGATGTCATCAGCGCGCTGTCGTGTAGCATTTCCATGACCAAATGTGCTTCGCGCACCGTTGCGCCGCCCGGGACAGTTGTGCCAACGGCTGGGGCCACGGATGGATCAAGAAAATCGACATCCAACGAAACATGTAACAAGCCGTTGGCAGCCTTCACATCCGCAAGGAATTGGCCCAGTGGTTTTGCAATCCCACCTTCATCAATTGCGCGCATATCATAGCCGCGGATGGCCGTGCCCTGCATATCCTCACGTTCGGCCTGATCCACGGAGCGCAGACCAATGAGGCAGATGTTTTCATGGGGCACAGGGTGTTCAAATGTCGGGAACCCATCGAACCCCTCGCGCCCAGACAAATAACCAACGGGGGTGCCGTGCAGGTTGCCAGAATTGGTTGTGTGGGGCGTGTGGAAATCTGTATGGGCATCAAGCCACAGGATAAACAGTGGGTGATCGACTTGTGCTGCGTGACGTGCGACGCCCAAAATAGTGCCAAGCGATAGGGCGTGATCGCCACCCATAAAGATTGGAACACTGCCAGTCATTGCGGATTGTGCAGCGTCGGCGAGTGCTTCGGTCCATGCGATGTTTTCGGGAAGGGCGTATATCGTATCAGAGGGCGTGGCCTTGTGCGCATTGGGCGCGACATTACCTGCGTCTTGAACGCTATGGCCTAATTCGCGCAATGCCTCTAATAAACCGGCCGTGCGATACGCATCTGGACCCATAAGGCATCCAGCGCGTTGCTTGCCACAATCGAGTGGTGCGCCGATGAGTGTGATATCATATGTGTTCATTTTTTATCCCAATTTATCTTTGAGAGCAATATGATGAATGAATTGGTTGCATTTCAGTCTTCAAATTGACCATAACGAAACCAAATTAAACGATATGGATGAAATTATGAACGTAACGGATACCGCCATAATTGCTGCGCTTCGCCATGACGCGCGCGCATCNCTGTCTGATTTGGCGGCACGATTGGGCGTTTCACGCACCACGGTAAGAGGGCGTATTGAGCGGCTGCGCCAAAAGGGTGAGATAGTTGGTTTTACCGTTGTGATGCGGCAGGACACATTAAGTGATCCCGTGCGTGGCCTGATGATGATTGGTATTGAAGGGCGTGGAACAGACAAGANCATTCGCCAACTCAATGGCATGCCCGAATTGAGGGCTGTTCATTCGACCAATGGGCGTTGGGATGTGATCGTCGAAGTTGGAACAGACACACTTGAGAGCTTTGACGAGGTTTTGACCCGCATTCGTAGACTTGATGGCATTGTTGCCAGTGAAACCAGTTTGCTGCTTAGAACGCGCAAGTCGACTTAACGGCGTTTGAGCGCCATCAGCCAAAGCCCACAGAGCACGATTGAGACGATAGCGTTCCAACCTGCCATACTGATGCCTGCCAGTTGCCATGGAATATCATCGCAGCGCACCAAAGGGGCCGCCATGATCTGAGCCAACAGATCATCAGCACTCACGTTGTCGATTGCGCTTGCGGTGCAGCTGGTGGGACCCTCAAAGATGTCCTGTTCGACCCCTGCATGATAAACGCCAATGACGGCTGTGGTTGCTGCAGACAATGCACCGGCTAAAATGATGCCAGTGCGCAGCCACGCATTTTCAAAGCTCAGCGCAAGCGCACCCAAAACAATTGCAACCACGTGTGGGTAACGCTGCCAGATACACAGCTTGCACGGGGCCATGCCGCCAATATGTTGAAAGGCGAGGGCCCCCAACATCAATGCGGCAGAGCCAAGGGCAGCTGCCATAAAATACTGTTTTTGGGTCATAGGAACTTCACCGCTGCAAAACCGGCGACCAAGATCACCACAAATAATGTGAACATAAAGCCTAAACTGCGCTCAATGAAATCACGAATTGGTGTCCCAAACGTGCGCAGCAATGCAGCGACTACAAAGAAACGCAAAGCGCGCGCCAGTATTGAGGTCATGATGAAGGTCGCCAGCGGCATGCCGGTCCAGCCGGACATGATTGTGATGACCTTGAAGGGGAAGGGGGTCACACCTGCGGTAAGGACGGCCCAGAAACCCATGTTATTAAAGCGTGTGCTGAACTCCGCCATAGAATCTGCTTTGCCAAGGCTGGCAAGGATCGGTTCGCCGATCGTTTCAAACGCCAATGCGCCAATCGCATATCCCAACAATCCACCAAGGACCGAAGCCGCTAGGGCGACCCCCGCAATCAGCCAAGCGCGGCGAGGCTGAGCCAAAATCATAGGAATCATGATGATGTCTGGAGGAATCGGAAAAAAAGAGCTTTCGACAAATGCGACTAATGCCAGAACCCAAAATGCATTTGGGTGTTCAGCCATACGAATAGTCCACTCATAAAGTCTTTTTAGCATTTTAATATGATCCCTCAGAACACTTATTTTTAAAGCTGTAATGCCGTGCGAAACGCACAAATGTCAAAGGGTCTTAAAAAGAGCTGAAATATGCACTTTACGCCGCCAAGAGAGCAGGTTAGAGGATGCACATGAGGCCCAAGTGGCGGAATGGTAGACGCGGTGGATTCAAAATCCACTTCTGTAACAGGAGTGCCGGTTCGAGTCCGGCCTTGGGTACCAAATACATGGTACAACCTCATAAATTACCATAAAAACAGTACCTTAACAAAATGGTCAATCACTAGTGTGTACTGTTTTATCTTAAATTGTGTACCGTTTAGTGTGCCGATTGGTGTACCGTATCAGTTGCTTTGCACAGCTACTACAAAGCGCAGAGATACGAATCCAATGCTATCTATCCCTTAATTCTATAATCAGCATGTTCACCACTTTGGGTAGGCTGGGGTTTATTTCATCCTTCAACTTTTAGGTGTACTCTCTGTTGATTGGTGTGAATTCGATAGCTTCTTCTGTTATCAGATCAGCAGCCCTAGTCAGGCCAATGGTTAGCACACCCTTAAACAACCTGATAGCAGCTTGCTGCGCTGCGACAGCGACAGCGACTGCTTGTGAGTA
>JGI24538J26636_10000098_pt1 | contig 25475 bp, 25 predicted proteins | sample SouAtlMetagenome_FD_26636 | JGI IMG/M metagenome (IMG submission 26636) | reverse complement strand
CGATACCGATTAGACGGTATTGTCAGACAAACTTAACGGTTTTGCGGTCGATCCCTATTTTTGGTAAATGACAACATGTTCTCCCTTCAAATATTTCAAGACTTCACCTGAAATCATCCGATTGGCAGTGATGTATTGCATACGTTATCCATTGAGTTTTCGTCAGGTGGAAGACATCTTGCATGAACGTGGCATCGATATCTGTCATGAAACAGTTCGGTTTTGGGTTGAACGTTTTGGGTCAAAGTTCGCGGGAGAAATCCGTAAGAATAGGGCAGGGCAACACTCGAACTGGCAATGGCACCTGGATGAAGTCTTTGTGAAAATAAATGGAGAACGCTTTTACCTTTGGCGCGCCGTTAACCACTTCAACCATGAAAGACATCTCGAAAGCAGGCAATCCTTCAAGCAAAAACGTACAACTGCTCTCACAGAGTGGTTCAATTTCTGTGCCGCATGATGATTGACTTGAGGTGCCTTTTACGGGTGTTCAAGTTTGTCTGACAACACCCGCAAAAAGCTATCCTATCAAACTGATGTTCCCATCGAAGGCATGGCCAAAATCACAGATCTGACGAAAATGTCAGCCTGAACTTCAATCTCGTCAAGCAGCTTGCACGACGCCAAGTTGAACGAGCCCGAGATCGAAGCAGACAGCATCGAAAGTAACGATCTGCACATAGACGTGCTGCGCCGCATCAAAGGCCACCTGATCGCAACAGCATACCTCACCTCGAAAGACGCTGAAGAAACACCACGTAACAAATGAAAAAGCGAAGGGCTGGTCTGCACAATGAAATTACAGGCGTGTTAAATTCCGATGCGCAAATGCTTTGTGTAAGTCATCTCTAGACCTGGAGGTTCTCCAGGCTTTCTTTGAACTTTTCCATGAAATCGAGGGTTATCATGGACGGCGCTTGGTGTGTTGGGCGCACTAAAGACAGTTGGTGGGGAATATTTGGCGTGAACGGGCGAAAATCCAACCTACCTGTATATGTTCTTGCGTCAAGTTCACTGACAATCGACACCCCGACCCCTAACGAGACCAACTCACACGCTCCGGTAAACTGCCGAGTCTCGACGATCTGCTTTGGTGCTACTGAATGTTTGCGGAATGTTTCGCTGAGCGCCTGGAAAAAATAGCTATCGCGACGGGTGTGGACAAGCCGTTCGTTGTCGAGATGGTTTGGCGAAATTTTAGCAAGCTGGGAAAAACGATGGCCCAGAGGAAAGATGCATACGGTCCGAATATTCATCGTCGTTGTTTCAATCGTGGGGTGCCCATCGAAAGCGTCGGTAATACCGCAGTCGTATTGTTCCCCAATGATCCATTCTAGAATACGTTCAGGCCGGTCGGGTTCAATTGTTATGGTGACATCAGGTCGATTTTCTAAAAAACTTGCAACAATTTTTGGTAAATGGCTCGTTGCGAACCCAGGCAGGCAAGCGACCCTAAGATGCCCAGCCCGTCTTGCTGTGAGGTCTTGGGTGGTGCCACGGATGTGGTCCATTAGTTCGATGACCCTGCTAATATCAGGCAAAATATAACGTGTCTCTTGGGATGGAATGAGTAGTCCATCTTTACGTTCGAACAAGGGAAATCCAAACAAATCAGAGAGATCCGAGATAACACGGCTGATNGCAGGTTGCGAGATACCAAGACTTTGCGCCGCGCGCGTCATGCTGCCGTGATCAGCAACCGTTTTTAGTATCTCGAGTTGCCGCAACTTTGGAGCTGATATCATTTTGGGAATCCCTTATGGCGAAAGTATAACCGTTGGTTATGTATTTTTGCAATAGTTGCTGTTGTTTTATGTTGTGTTCTTGTTATCCTATATTTTCCGATGACGAGTCGGGTCAGATTTCTGGGAGGAAACAATGAAAAAATTTTCAGTCGGCGCTCTTGCCGTTAGTACAACACTTTTGTCACCGCTTGCTGCACATGCACAAACCGAAGTGCAGTTTTGGCATGCTTTTACCGGTCGTCTTGGCGAACTAGTTGCAGCGCAAGTTGAAGACTTCAACGCAAGCCANGACAACTACACCGTCGTACAAAGCCACAAGGGTAACTACTCTGAGACATTGAACGCTGGCATCGCAGCTTTCCGCGCAGGCGAGCAGCCACAGATTTTGATGGTCTTTGAAGTTGGTACAGCCACAATGATGGCAGCCAGCGGCGCGACACGCCCTGTTCATGAAGTGATGGCAGCCAGTGGCGCTGCATTTGACCAAGACGCTTATATCGGCGCTGTCAAAGGTTACTACACATCAACTGACGGCGACATGCTGTCATTGCCGTTCAACGCATCCACACCTGTTCTTTGGGTAAACCGGAACGCGTTTGAGGCGGCTGGTGTTGACCCAGACACAGACCTATCCACATGGCAGAACGTTGGTGAAACACTGACAGCACTGCAAGCTGGCGGATCAACATGCCCTCTAGTCACTGCATGGCAAAGCTGGATTCACCTCGAGAATTTCTCGGCGTATCACGACGTGCCATTTGCGACTATGGACAACGGCTTTGCTGGTCTCGACACCGAACTGTCAGTCAACGGTCCAGCACAAGTGGCGCACCTGACCGCAATGGGCGAATGGGCCGCGGACGGCAAATTCATCTATACCGGTCGTCGTAACGAGGGTGGTGCAAACTTCCGCGCTGGCGAATGTGCGTTGTTCACTGAAAGCTCTGCTGGTTACGCAGGCATTAAAGCCGAAGCTAAATTCGACTTTGACGTGCGTCCACTTCCATACTGGGAAGGCGTCGGNANTGCGCCACAAAACACCATCATCGGTGGTGCATCATTGTGGGTCATGGAAGGGCACGAGGCTGACGAATACAAGGGNGCGGGTGAATTCTTAAGCTTCTTGTCATCATCTGACGTCCAAGCCCAATGGCATCAGGACACAGGTTACTTGCCAATCACTGCCGAGGCGAGTGCCGCGACCAAAGCGTCAGGTTTCTATGAGGCGAACGTCGGCACAGAAGTTGCCGTTATCCAGATGACGGCCAATGCGCCAACGGCGAATTCCAACGGCTTGCGTCTTGGGTCCTTCGATCANATTCGTGGAATCATCGACGAAGAGCTAGAGGCAATCTGGGCTGGTGACAAATCAGCACAGGAAGCAATGGATAGCGTTGTTGCACGTGGCAACCCACTTCTGCGTCGCTTCGAGCAAGCGAACAAGTAAATAAGCGAGTTAACGAGTTCATGAGTTAACACTTCGTATATCGGGCGGAACCCTTCATCCGTCCGGTATACTTCCAACGAGGCAGGATATCATGGAAAAACGCGTCACATTTAAAGGCTGGCTTTTACCGCTTTGCCTTATTGCGCCTCAGGTTATCGTATCAGCGATTTTCTTCTTTTACCCCGCGGCACAAGCTGTTTGGCAATCGCTATTTATCCCCGACCCNTTTGGGTTATCGATGCAATGGGTGGGCTTGGGTAATTTTGAATACCTCTTGTCTGACCCGTATTATCGCGCTTCGTTTTTAACGACCGGAATATTTTCGATCCTTGTCACGCTTGTGTCGATGATCCCCGCACTTTTCCTTGCTGTGGTCGCAGACCGTTTGATCAAAGGAGCCGGTGCCTATCGCACCATGTTAATTTGGCCTTACGCCGTCGCCCCCGCAATCGCTGGCGTCTTATGGCTGTTCATGTTCAACACCCGCGTCGGTGTTGTGTCATGGTACCTTGGCAACCTTGGCTACGACTGGAACCACGTGTTGAATGGCAACGAGGCGATGGGCCTTGTGGTTGTCAGTTCATCTTGGGGCCGGATCAGCTATAATTTCTTATTTTTCTTCGCAGCTCTGCAATCTGTTCCTAAATCCGTCATCGAAGCTGCTGCAATCGACGGCGCACGTTTCTGGAAACGGTTCTGGACCATCGTATTGCCGCTGCTTTCCCCAACCACGTTCTTCTTGTTGGTAGTGAATGTCGTCTATGCCTTCTTTGAGACATTTGGTGTGATCCACACGATCACTGCTGGTGGTCCACAGCAGTCCACGACAATCCTTGTCTACAAGGTGTTTTCGGATGGTTTTGTCGGACAAGATTTGGGCTCTTCGGCCGCACAATCTGTCATTCTTCTGGTGGTCGTCGGCGCACTCACCATCTTCCAGTTCAAATTTGTAGAGCGGAGGGTGCACTATTGACCCATTCAGCAGCAAAACGACGCAAAGAGCCGGCACCAGGCATGGTCGAAAAACGCGGGCTAGGCCTTTGGTTTACCCATGCTATTATGATCTTTGGCGTCTTGATCGTGTTCTTCCCGATCTGGCTTGCCTTTGTGGCGTCAACCATAACCCAGCCGGAAATTGTCAGCCCGCCTATGCCACTTTGGCCTGGTGACCAATTTTTCACTAACTACAAGAAAGCACTGTTTTCAGGTGTCAACGTGCCTGTGGCAACGATGCTGTTCAATAGCCTTGTGATGGCCATCGGGATTGCATTTGGTAAGATCGTCATTTCTTTGCTATCGGCCTTCGCGATTGTCTACTTTAAGTTTCCGGGCAAGATGATCTTCTTTTGGCTAATATTCCTCACCTTGATGCTGCCCGTAGAAGTGCGTATTGTTCCGACATATCAAGTCGTCGCAGGCTTCGGCATGCTGAATAGTTATGGTGGCCTTATTCTGCCGCTGATCGCATCGGCCACTGCAACGTTCTTGTTCCGTCAGTTTTTCATGACAGTTCCCGATGAATTGGCAGAAGCCGCACGGGTCGATGGCGCACGCCCAATGCGCTTCTTCTGGGATATCCTGTTTCCAATGAGCCGCACCAACATTGCAGCCCTGTTTGTGATCTTGTTCATATACGGCTGGAACCAATATCTATGGCCGTTGCTCATCACCACAGATCCTGAGATGAACACCATCGTTATGGGCATCAAACAGATGTTCCCATCCGGCGATGATGTTGCCGACTGGCCTGTGATTATGGCCACTTCAATTCTGGCAATGATCCCACCGGTCATCGTCGTGGTCTCAATGCAAAAACTCTTTATCCGCGGTCTCGTGGACAGCGAAAAATAGGAACGACATGGCAACTGTAGAACTCAATAACGTCAAAAAACGATTTGGCNTGGTCGAAGTTATNCATGGTGTCAGCACCAAGATTGTGGACGGTGAATTCATAGTTATCGTCGGCCCGTCAGGGTGTGGAAAATCAACACTGCTGCGCATGGTCGCGGGCCTAGAAAGCGTATCTGAAGGCGAGATTGGGATTGACGGAAAAACCGTCAATGACCTAGAGCCGATGGACCGTGACATCGCAATGGTGTTCCAAAACTACGCGCTCTACCCGCATATGTCGGTCCGCGAAAACATGGGCTACGGTCTTAAGATCGCGAAAACACCCAAAGACGAGATTTTACAAAAGGTCGATGCTGCCGCCAAACTATTGCAGCTTGAAGACTACCTTGAACGGCGCCCGCGTGATTTGTCTGGTGGACAACGCCAGCGTGTTGCAATGGGCCGTGCGATTGTGCGTGAACCATCGGTTTTCTTGTTCGATGAACCGCTTTCGAACCTTGACGCAAAGCTGCGCGTACAAATGCGTCTGGAAATCCGCGACTTACAAGCCCGTCTTGGGATCACCACCCTTTACGTGACCCACGATCAGGTTGAGGCCATGACTATGGCTGACCGCATGATCGTCATGAACGCTGGCCGCGCCGAACAAATCGGCACGCCGCTTGAAGTCTACGAGACACCGCAAACCCTGTTTGCTGCACAGTTTATTGGTAGCCCGTCGATGAACGTTTTTGAGACAACCGTCGCGGACAAAACCCTTTCAGTTGGCGAAGCCATCATTCCGGCAAACACCAAAGCCCAAGGCCCCGTCACCGCCGGTGTGCGCCCCGAACATATTATCGCAGACGAAAATGGACCGCTGTCGATCACGGTGCAAATGGGCGAACCGCTCGGTGCCAACACCCTTTTGCACGGGCGTCTTGGTGGTACATCCGACGCCTTCACGATCAGCCTACCAGGCGTGCATCACGCGGTCGCAGGCGAGGTTATTCGCTTTTCTATTAATTCAAAGCACTTGCACTTCTTTGACATCAAAACTGGTCGTCGCATCTAATGGTAGATACGGCTAATCGGCAGAACATTACTGTTTTTGGACATCGTGGTGCCCGTGGCATCTATCCTGAAAACACGATGGCTGGGTTTCAATATCTGCGAGACATTGGTGTCAATGCCGTCGAAGTTGACGTACAAAACGCGGCCAACCGCCTGACCGTTGTTGCGCATGATCCTTACGTGACTATGTATGATGGCGGCGATGTCCACAGCCAACTCATACGCCACACAACCGCGACCGAAATTGCGAAACTTAAAGTTGGCGCGCTGCGCCCTGACAGCGATGATGCGATCATGTTTCCCGATCAGGCGTGTCTTCCAAACGAACGCGTCCCAACGTTTGCGGAATTTTGCGAATGGGCGTCCCAAAACCCATTGCTTTTGCTGAACGTAGAGATCAAATCCCATGCAGAGCAAGATGATATTTATGATCCGCCTGAAATCATCGTTTCAGACGTTGTCGACCTGCTTGAAAAACATAACCTGTCCCAATTTTGTGTCATATCCAGTTTCGACTGGCGGGTGCTTTTCGCCTGCGCCGCGCGCGCGCCTGCGATAGCACGGGGCTACCTGACCCTAGAGCAGAAGCACGGGACATTTATGGTTCCCAACATCGTTGATGGTTCGGATTGGATGGCTGGCGTGACGCGTAGAGATCACAATGGCAGTTTGCCGGAAACCATTGCAGCACTTGGCGGAAAAGTGTGGTGCCCATATTTTAAGGATCTCACCGCAAATGACTTAGCGCAGGCGCAAGCCTTGGGATTAGTGGTCAACGTTTGGACCGTAAACACATTAAGCGACATCAACGTTATGGCCGACATGGGCGTCGACGGTATCATCTCGGACTACCCAGCGCGTGTGCAGAACGTTCTTAAGCAACGCAGTAGTGTTTAAAACTGCATTTGGTCGCTCGCGATGCGCACACTTTTTAAATGACAGATATTATCTGTGGAGGCTGAGCTATTTATGCTGTTATTGATCGAACTTTCTGGCGCTATCGGACTGCTTCTTTTTGGTCTCCGACAAGTTCGAAACGGCATGATGCGGTCTTTTGGAACCAGCCTGAAACGGTTGGCTAGTCGCACCGAGGGGCGGATCCTTCCGACGTTTTTGGTGGGACTATTGGTCGCGGTGCTGCTGCAAAGCAGTGCCGCAACTGCAATGATTTCTGCGACATTTGCAGCACAAGGTGCGATCAGTGCGGCAACGGCTTTCATCACCGTTCTTGGCGCAGATGTAGGCACATCCATCGCGGCCTTTATCGCCTCGCAAAAAATTACAGCCGTATCCCCATTGCTGATCGCGCTGGGTTATTTTGGCGGCCAATTTGCGACAACACCACGCGCAATTGGACTGTTCAAATCAACCATGGGTATTGGTTTGGTGCTGCTCAGCCTGTCGTTAATCGGGGCCACGGCGCTGCGGATCAGCCAACTCGAAGACTTCGCAACGATCCTGAATATCTTTGCCAAACAACCGTTCCTTGTGTTGATTTTAGGCGCGCTGATTTCATATCTCGCGCACTCCAGCCTTGCCGTGATCTTGCTGACTGTTGGCCTTGCCGAGGTTGGCGTTCTTGATCTTCAGGCAAGTCTGTTCATGGTCCTTGGCGCCAATATCGGCAGTGGCGTGTTGCCCGTGATCGCCCATTTGCAGTCAAGTGCCGCCGCGCGCGTCCCCCTTGTGGCCAATCTGTACGTGCGGCTTGTCGGCGTTGTCATCGCCGCAGCGATAATCCTTTTGGCATGGCCGCTGCCACAATTTGACTTTGCAACCGAGACCTTGCCATTGCTGCTTCACCTTGCGTTAAACATCGCCGTGGCACTGATGGGTATTCTTGGCGCCAAAATCTGGGTCGGCTTAGCTGCGTCATCAGTATCAGAAGGAACCTCAAATCTGAACGACGTGCAGCCCAAGCACCTTGATGCAGCGGCACATGCAACCCCGTCTATCGCGCTGGCCTACGCNAAACGCGAAGCCTTGCGCATGGCCGACATTGCCCAAACAATGGTGCGCAATATAGCCCAGATTTTGAAAACTGGTGACGCCGACCTTCAGGCCACAACCAGTGATTTGGACGACGGGCTTGATACATTATTTGACGCTATCAAAATTTACATGGCCCAAACGATGCAGCAGCAACTGTCTGAACAAGAAAGCCAGCAAGCCCAAGATCTGCTGACCTTCATCACGAACATGGAACACATCGGCGACATTGTTGACTGCGATCTGCTGGTGTTGGCGCGCAAAAAAGCTACCCGCCAAATCGATTTTTCTGATGAAGGCTGGAGCGAAATCGCCGACCTGCACGAACACGTTTGTCTGAACTTCGACCTCGCGGTGAACACGTTTCTCACCTACGATCCTGACCTTGCCATACAACTCTACGACGCCAAGGCCAACGTGCGCGAAATCGAGGCGGATAGCATCGCTACCCATATCGATCGCATCGGATCCGGTCAATCAGCCAGTATCGAGAGCAGCGATTTGCATCTTGACGTGTTGCACGGATTGCGCCGCATTAATGGTCATCTCACTACGACGGCATATCTTGTACTAAAGGCCTCTGGGGGGACGCCACGTACCAAGTGGAAGAAGGCAAAGGGTTAAAGGCTAGACGCAGCATCACTTTTACTGCTCGCAACTAACTCGTGAGGCCGCATGACATTTAACAAACGCCAAAAACAGGGGGCTACGTCATATTGATTGCCCCACCACAAAATTTTGAAGCGTCGGTGCAGGCGCAAGAAGCTAAAATGATTATAATAGGTGATAGAAATGTTTAATGAAAATAGAGTCGTAGATCTTTTCATTATCGGTGGTGGCATCAATGGGTGCGGAATTGCACGTGATGCGGTGGGTCGTGGATATAGTGTCTCACTGGCTGAAATGAACGACCTCGGTTCTGCGACATCGTCCGCCTCGACCAAACTGTTACACGGCGGTTTACGCTACCTGGAATTCTTTGAATTCCAGCTTGTCCGCAAAGCGCTGATCGAGCGGGAAATCCTGCTCAAGGCAATGCCACACATCAGTTGGCCCATGCGATTTGTCCTGCCTTTTCACAAAGACATGCGGTTTGAGAGCGATACGCCTGTATCCAAGCTGCTGTCCTTTATAATGCCTTGGATGAAAGGGCGTCGTCCCGCATGGCTGATCCGTTTGGGACTATTCATGTACGATAATATAGGCGGGCGAGAGATATTGCCGAATACGAAGACACTGGACCTGCGTTCTGGCATAGAGGGCGCGCCTTTAGTCCCGAAGTTTGAAAAAGCGTTTGAGTATTCTGATTGCTGGATCGATGATTCTCGGCTCGTCGTCCTCAACGCACGTGATGCGCACGAAAAGGGCGCTGAAGTTCGCGTTCAAACAAAGGTTCTGTCCGTCACCTTCGAGAAGGGTCTTTGGAATGTCTTGACGCAAAATGCAAAAGGCGAAGAACAGACCACGGTTGCGAAGATGATTGTGAATGCAGGCGGTCCGTGGGTCGAAAAGATCATTGGCAATATAATCCGCTTGAACTCTACCGAAGGGGTGCGCCTTGTGCGAGGCAGCCATATCGTTACCAAAAGGCTTTATGAACACGACAAGTGTTATTTCTTTCAAGGTGAAGACGGGCGCATCATTTTCTCGATCCCTTACGAGGATGATTTTACACTCGTAGGCACGACCGATGTAGATCATGATGACCCCAACACCAAACCAGTTTGTACGCCAGAAGAGTCGCGGTATCTTATCGATTTTGCGAACAAGTATTTCAAAAAGGTCCTTACCGATGACGATATCGTCTGGACCTACTCTGGTGTCCGTCCACTCTATAATGACGGTGCCAGTTCGGCGACGGCAGCCACTAGGGACTACGTGCTAAAGGTAAATCGCTCTGCTGGTGGACCAGTCTTGAACGTATTCGGTGGTAAAATAACCACTTATCGCTGTCTAGCGGAATCGGCACTCGAAATCATCGACGAAGAATTCCAACGTAAGACTAAGAAATGGACTGCTGCGGCTGCGATGCCGGGTGGGGATTTTCCTTTAGACGGCGTAAATGACTTGCGTATTGCATTGGCCAAAGCCCTGCCATTTTTGCCCACCAAGACAATTATTCGTCTGATCAGACAGTATGGCACTGATGCAATGATCATCTTCCGGGGGTGTGACACCGTTGACGCTTTAGGAAAAGACTTTGGCCATGGCGTATTCCAACACGAACTTGATTGGGCAATCGCGCACGAATGGGTCATGCAAAGCGATGATTTCCTTTGGAGGCGCTCAAAGCTTGGCTTGCGGTTCAACGCAACCGAGACGAAGGAAATTGGCGACTATATCCGCCATCAACATGCACACGATGATTAAATGCAAGCGGCGCGGTAAAAGGAATTTCCTGGTGTCTTTCGCTAAGCCCTGATGGACTGGATCATGTCAATTGGCGACGTACAAAGATGGGTCGTGAGCCAAAAGCCTCAACGCTAAACACTCATAACTCAGCCATGAACCGTGTGTTCGAAGAAGCTGTGGCGCGAGGATTTTTGGCGCATAAGAATGTGCCGCTGTTGGTGAACAAGGGTGAGAAGAGCGAACGCCGCCCTGACTTCACCCGGGAAGAATACGCGACAATGATCCGCAAGATGCCAAGCTGGATCAATGCAGGCAAAGCAGGCAAGCCTACAGATATGCGCCATCTGATGCGGGACTAGTGTTGATCATGGCTAATACGGGCATGCGCCACGGCACAGAGGCGCTGAACCTACGCTGGAAGCATGTGACGCTGTTCGAGGAGAAAGACCTGCAATACTTGGAGATGAGTGTCACAGATAAAACTGGGCGACGGGATATCATCTGCTGCAGTGGAACGATCAACTACCTCAAACGTATCCATGAGCGCAGTGACGACATCAAGCACATCCCGTTTGATGATCTACTCAAGCAGCGACTAAATTTGCCTGTGTTTAGATTACCCGATGGCACCGTATCCAAGAACATCCATCAGACGTTCCGCAAGTTCGTCACAGACGCAGGGCTGATCACATGCCCGCGTACGAACCAGAACCGCACGCTGTACAGCCTGCGCCACACTTACGCGACCTTTGCCTTACTAAACGGCGGTATGGATATACACGCACTGGCAATACAGATGGGCACATCAATAGACAGCCATCTTACGCCTCGCTTGAAGAAAGACATGCTCACTGACAAGCGCTCCGAATTATCACGGGATGAGTTTGACGATCAGTATGACACTAGAGAGTGATGGCTAACAACACGTTGGGCGGATCGAACATTCGCTGCAGTTTGCGCAGAGGTCTGCAATGCGGACTTTGCTGCCATTAGCTGCACGCGCACCAATGTCCGGTCCTTGAGCTTAGCTACCTTTAGAGATTTCAAGAATTGGGTTTGCAAGTCCCTCGTATAATCAATTCAATATTGCAACTAACCCGTCTTCTGCCTACCGATTTACCAATGATCGAAAGACTAAGATACTCACCAGCTTGACGCCCAATTTCCCGAGCAGGTAGGCGAATTGTCGTCAAGCCAGGCTCTACTTCATTTGATCCCTTGAAATCGCCTATTCCAATTATTGATAGGTCTTCGGGGATATTCAAATTGCAACTTCGGGCAGCATACAAAACCCCCATCGCCAAGACATCATTCCCACATAATATTGCACTTGGGCGGTGCTCTGTTTTTAGAATTCGTAAAGCTGCGTCTTTAGCGTCAGCAATACTGTATGTACTTTCAATGTCCCACTGCGGATAAACTTGGGCACCACCTTTGGTCAGAACGGATTGCGCACCATTTCGTCTGTCGCGTGCGCGGTCGTTGTCAACGGTTGGTGGGAACACCAGACCGATTTTCAAATGACCAAGATCGATAAGATGTTGTGCCGCCAAGTTGCCCGCCAATTTGTTATCTGAGCCAACACACGAGAGACGTGAATCTTCATTATAATTCCAAAGTGATATTGCGTGAATATCTTGGCGTTCAATCAGGTCGTAAGTTTCCTCAGAATGGTCTTCGCCAATGAGGGCAACTCCGTCGACACGATGTTCAAGGAATTTTCTCAAAACTGCGTATTCTCTTTCCAAATCGTAACCATGTGAAGCGATGAGTATCGTAAACCCATGCTCATCCACGCTGTCTGAGAAAGCTTGAATCACCTCGGCAAAGATCGCGTGATCAATTGTGGGCACGACTAGACCAATGGTTCCACTACGAATCCCGTGCATAGTTTGGGCTGCGCGATTACGGATATAACCAAGTTTGCGTACGGCCGTGTCAATTTTCTTGCGAGTCGCCAGATTTACAAGATCGGGGTGATTGAAACTGCGCGAGACAGTAGAAATCGAAACTTTTGCACGCTTTGCGACAGCGAAAATATCTACTTTATCTTTATTAATATCAGTCATTTAAATACCAATTTATGCTAATTTATGAAAACATTTGCAATACTATTTTCATCATTTAACCTTATAGGTCAACAACAGGTAAGACTGGAACACCGACGCATGGAATTCATCTATTACTTTGGTGACGTTTTCACACCGATCAACTTTAGCCTGCTGTTGCTGGGTACAATTGGTGGTCTAATCCTTGGCGCGACACCCGGGCTTTCACCAACTATGGCGGTTGCTTTATTGATTCCATTCACCTTTCAGCTAGAGGCTGCTCAAGGGTTGATCTTGCTTGGCGCAGCCTACACTTCGACCGTCGCGGGCGGCGCAGTTTCCGCAATCCTTCTCAAAATACCAGGCGCTCCCGCTAACATTGCGACCACGCTTGATGGGCACGCAATGGCCTTGAAGGGTGAAGGAGCAAAAGCGTTGCAGCTTTCTTTCCTATCCTCCGCGGTTGGCGGTGTATTCGGCGTTCTACTCCTGATCTTCCTTACCCCAGTCCTCGCCAAATGGGCTCTCGCATTCGGTCCCAGCCATCTTTTTTGGCTCGCGATTCTTGGTGTCACGGTCATCGGTTCACTCGATTCAAACTCCGTCGTCAAAGGTCTGCTTTCGGGTTGCATCGGCCTTTGGCTTGCCACGATTGGGTTTGACGACATCATGGGGGCGCAACGCTTTATCTTTCACCCATCCTTGGGCGGTGGCATCAACATCATTGCGGCCCTGATAGGCCTGTTCGCGATCCCACAAGTCATCACCATGTTTGCAAAGGGCCGTAAAAACGACGGCTCTGAGGCGATCAAAGTACAAAAATACCCGATCAAAAGTGCAATAGCCGAAATGATGCGCAACAAACGCGCATTGGGGATCGGCACACTTACGGGATCAATCATTGGCCTCATCCCCGGTGTAGGTGGTCAAATCGCGGGACTTGTGGCCTATGACCAGTCCAAGAAATTCAGCTCTGATCGGGATAAATTCGGCACGGGCCATCCAGAAGGCCTCATCGCTGCCGAATCTGCTAACAATGCAATGGTTGGCCCCTCTCTGGTTCCTTTACTCACGCTTTCTATCCCGGGATCACCCACTGCTGCAGTCTTACTTGGCGGACTACTCATCCATGGTATCTTTCCCGGAACTGACCTTTTTGACAACCATCCAGACGTTGCATGGACCTTCATCAACTCGATGTTGATCGGTCAAATCCTGATGTGTATCTTTGGGCTATATGTGGCTGGCATGGCCGCACGCGTCGCCCAAGTCCCACAATCCATGATGGCCGCCATTGTCCTTGGCCTTGCTGTATTCGGCAGCTATTCGGTTCAATCCAGCATGGGCGATGTGTATGTCATGGCCACCCTTGGGGTGATGATGTATTTCCTTGAACGGTTCGGATTTTCAGCAGCACCCTTGGTGCTTGGCTTGATCCTTGGCCCGATTGCGGAAAGCAACTTTATCCAAGGCAGTATGATCGCCACCGCCACAGATGGTTTGGCCCCTTATTTTTTCGGTGGTCCATTGAACATTTTCCTAATTGCTATCGTAGTCGTGTCTATCTTTTACAGCGCCTACATGGAACTCAGATCACGGCGTTACACCTCAAAAGAGGAGATCATGGCATGAGCACCATAACCTTGCCCCGTCTTCAGCACATCATCGGTTCTGGTATCGTCGCAGCCGTCGGCGCATCAGTTTGCTACGTCAGCTATACACAACAACCGTCCGAGGCGTTTCTATTCCCACGGCTTATCTCGACGGTGTTCCTTGTTCTCGCGCTTTGGACGTTCATCAAAGCCTGCCTTGGCTGGACAAAGGTTGGCAACGGCATATCAATGATCCAATTCATAAACCTAGCCCCCGGATTGGTCATCGCATTGATCTACATCTTCTGGGCCGCCAAGGGTCTTGGTTTTTACACAGCAACAACAATCGCTTTTTTCATTCTGTTTAGCCTCTACGATCCAGCGCCGCACACGGTACTAAAATCATGGGTTAAACGCGTCATCACAACGGCATGTTTTATGGCCGTTATGTACGGTCTCTTCGCATTACTTCTTAAAGTTTACACACCGCGAGAGATTTTTTTCTGAACCGCACATGCGGCAGAACTTACTTAAGGGAGGAACTAAAATGAAAACGTTACTAGCAGGGGCAGCAATTGCCCTTATGGGCCTGACCCAAACAGCATCCGCTGACGGTCACGCCAACTATCCTGAACGCCCCATCATGATGATGGTCAGCTATGGTGCTGGTGGTGCAACCGATTTCCAAGCCCGCATCGTAACGATGACTGCTGGCAACGAGGACGCATTAGGTATGCCTGTTGCGATCATAAACAAACCTGGGGCTGGCGGGCGGGTTGGTTGGAACTGGCTTGCGGGCCAAGCCGACGCTGACGGATACACACTTGGGGCCTACAACGTCCCCCACTTCATCGCGCAGTCCATTAAAGGTGGTGTTGAATATAGCACTGCATCATTCGAACCGATTGCAAACTGGGGTGCCGATCCTGCCGTATTGGTTGTTGGCGCAGACAGCGCATTCAATACGTTGCAAGACGTCGTTGATTTCGCCAAAGCCAACCCAGGCAAGCTGACAACATCCGGCGCTGGCTTGTTTGTTGGTCACCACATTGCGGCGCTACAAATGGAAAAAGCTGGCGACATGAAGATGGCCTATATCCCGACTAAGGGTGGCGGTGCCGCGGCAATGAAAGCTGTGATTGCGGGCGACGTAATGGCGGGCATCAACAACCTGTCTGACGCATTCCGCGCAGCGTCTGCTGGCAACGTCAAAATTCTTGCCGTGGCCGACCTGGAACGCAATGAATTCCTACCAAACGTTCCAACGATGATGGAAAGTGGCCTTGCCGTTGACAATGCTTCCGTGAATTTTCGAGGTGTGATGGTGCCAAAAGGCACACCACAAGGCATCATCGACAAGTTGGCGGCGACCGTACCAATGATGTTCGAAAACAAGCGCGTCGCTGGTAAAATGAAAGCTGGCGGTTCGCCAATGCACATCATGAACCGTGACGAAGTGTTAGCCATGTGGGCCGCACGTGAAGGGACCTTGAAGGAACTGCTGGCAGGTCTCTAAAGCCACTTAAATCAAATATATATCCTCCCCAATACATCAGGGGAGGATCATCTTTCAAACTCTAGGAAACGCCCCATATGAACGTACTTGATGATCTTGCCGAAGTCGAAGCCATTGTTGCAAGCGCGCGCGCTGCACAGTTGCGGTTCGAGGCGAACGGCTCTCAAGTTCGCTATGACCGCGCAGCCCAAGCGGCCGCATGGGCGATCATGGAACCTTCCAGAAACACTCATCTTGCTGAGTTGGCCGTGCAAACAACTGGCCTTGGCAACGTGCCTGACAAAATAACCAAAAACCATCGCAAGACGCTGGGCCTGATGCGCGACATTTCCACCGCCATAACCCATGGGGTAATTCGTGATAATGCAGAAACTGGCATCACTGAAATCGCCCGTCCCATTGGGGTAATAGGTGCCGTTGTCCCGTCGACCAACCCCGCCGCGACGCCTGCGAACAACATCATCAACGCCCTGAAATGCGGTAATGCAATTGTGCTGTCTCCTTCGCCCAAAGGTGTAGCTGCTTGCGCAGTTCTTATTGGATACATCCACACTGAGTTTGGCAAAATTGGTGAGGATCGTGATCTTGTCCAAATGGTGCAAGGCAAGGGCAGCAAGGAAAAAACCCAGCGCCTGCTTGAAATCAGCGATCTGATCGTGGTGACTGGATCACAAAACAACGTGAAGCGGGCCTACACATCTGGGACGCCAGCTTTGGCTGTGGGTGCCGGTAACGTCACGGTAATCGTAGATGAAACATGCAATCTGGACGCGGCTGCTGAAAAGATTACTGCCTCCAAAACCTTCGACAACGCAACTTCATGCTCATCCGAGAATTCAATGGTTGTGGTCGACGCAATATACGACGACTTTATGATTGCCCTCGCCAAAGCTGGTGGCGCACGCGTCACGGATGAGGCCGCAATCATCGCCAAGCTCTGGCCTGACGGGCACCTAAACCGATCCGTCATCGCCCAAGACGCCGACAAAATGCTGCAAGCATTAGGTATGGAGAATGACGTCCCCCCAAATACCAAATTTCTAGCCATAGAAACCAAAGGTATTGGGCCTGACCACCCGCTTTCAGGCGAAAAGCTCTCCCGTGTCGCAGCGCTTTACCGAGCCCGCGACTTTGATGATGCGCTTGAGGTCACCAAGGAAATTATGGCCTATCAAGGCGCGGGTCACTCGATCGGTCTGCACTCCAACAATTCAGATCGCGCCCTACAACTCGGCATGCAAATCCCGACCTGTCGCGTGATCGTAAATCAAGCCCATACCTTTGCGACTGGTGGTTCTTTCACCAATGGTATGCCGTTTTCTCTGTCGATGGGTTGTGGATCATGGGGGGGGAATTCCATCGATGACAATGTGCATTGGAAACATTTTATGCAAACGACCAAGATCATTCGCGAAATCCCACCGCGCGAACCAAAAGTTGAAGATATCTTTTCGGATTATTGGGGCGTTGCTGGTAAATGAATCTCTCTTACGAAACACCGCCGGATGGAACCGTGCGAGACTGGGTCGATTATCGTGCACAAAGCGATGAAATTGCATTTGTTTTTGCCGAAGACAACCGCACGATAAACTGGAGCGAACTGCGGGTTGAAGCCGCTAAAATAGCGCAAGCAATTACAGCTCAAGGAATAGGCAAAGGCGAAAGCATCGCAATCCTTCAACCCAATGGACGCGAGGGTGTCTTGGCGTTCTACGGTGCAGTCTACGGCGGGTTCCGCGCAACAATGATAAACTTGGCTGCCGGTCGGGACGCTATCACCTACGCATTGGATCATTGCGAAGCCCGCATAGCGTTGGTTCATGATAGTGTAAGCAGCGTTTTTGAAAGCTCACGCCCTGAAAAAATGATGCGGCTCAGTTCATTCGCTGAAAACGCTGTTGAGCTGCACACTGTATCCTCTTCTGATCACGCACTGCTTATGTACACGTCCGGTACAACGGGGCGGCCAAAAGGTGTGGTCCATACACAATCTAGTTTACTCGCCGGAGGGTGGACCCCCACTGTTGCACACCGATTAACTGATGAGGACCGCGCCCTTTGCGTTTTGCCAATCTGCCATATCAACGGATTGTGCGTCACTGTTATGGCGGCGTTGGTTTCAGGCGGTTCCGTAGCCATGGTAGAAAAATTCTCTGCCAGCAGATTTTGGGACCAGATCAAAACGCATGAGGTCACATGGTTCTCTGTCGTCCCAACAATCATCTCACACTTACTGCATAGCGATACAAACCCAGACAAACAAAGCAAATCACGCCTGCGTTTTGGTCGCTCAGCATCCTCTGCCCTTGCGCCCGACGTGCAAACTGCGTTTGAAAAGCGCTTTGGCCTGCCGGTTATAGAAACCATGGGACTAACGGAAACTGCAGCCCAAATTCTTTCTAATCCTTTGCCGCCCAGAACTCGCAAAATTGGTTCTCCCGGCATCGCCTATGGGAACGAGGTTACCATCCTCGCTCCAGACCTCAGCGAATGCAAAGCCGGGGATGAAGGTGAAATTGCCATTCGTGGGCCAAACGTCATGCTTGAGTACTTCAAAAATCCGGACGCGACGCAATCCACGTTTCACGGGCGCTGGTTGCGTACTGGCGATTTGGGTCGCAAAGACGTTGATGGTTACCTCTTTGTGACAGGCCGGCTCAAGGAATTAATCATCAAAGGTGGCGAAAATATCGCCCCACGCGAGATCGACGAAGCACTCTATGTCCATAGAGATGTCGTCGAAGCCGCAGCCTTTGCGCGTCCCTGCAAAACATACGGCGAACGGGTCGAAGCTGCAGTACGTATTTGCGAAGGATCATCCCTCACGGAACAAGAACTGATAGCCACCTGTGTTAAAAAATTGGGTAAATTCAAAGCACCTGATCATGTGCATTTTCTGTCCGAGTTGCCCAAAGGACCATCCGGAAAAATCCAACGACTTAAGCTGCAAGAAATTCTATAAATGTAATTTCTGACACACACTTGCGGCGCGAAATGGCATGCAATGGTGTTGTCAGGCAAACTTTACGGTTTTGCGGTCGATCCCTATTTTTGGTAAATGATAACATGTTCTCCCTTCAAATATTTCAAGACTTCACCTGAAATTGCATTGTCTGAGTAAACATACTCGAAGCGGGCAGGGCTGCTTTGTAGCATCTTTGGATGACAAAACATTCTCCATTCCGCTATTTCAAAACCAATCCTGACATCATCCGACTTGCCATAATGCTGTATGATCTTTTCTTGTGGTCTCTTAGTAGTGTGGACACCAAAGTAGAGCAGCAGAGAGAGTGGAGTAATCTACATGATTTATGCTTACACACAGCGCCTAACACTCTCGTGCGCCACCTGTGTCCCACAAAAGGTACTATAGGGGCTGGGTGTAAGGTTAGTTTGGGTGTGTGATAGTCTACAGGAACGGCATCTCTATTCACGCACTCATTTTAAGCTAAACCGTGATGCTGCTCTGGCTGAGTGGCGTCAATTATTGAGCGCATAGATTTCTATTGCTCCATCAATCTGATACTTGCAATCTTTAGTCTGACAGCACCACATAATGTCATTGGGACCAATTTTTACCGGGCATCAATATTCGCACAGCAGAGTTGTTCGAATCTTAAAGCTGTTGCATTGTGATACCTTAATCGACGCTTCTTTCGCTGAAGCCATTCAATTATAAAAGGAATTTACAGATGCCTCTCTCCATTAATCGCCGCCATTTTCTTGCTGGAACTGCTGGTCTTGTTGCTATGCACCCATTTTCTGCCCTTGCCGCTAGCAACCAAGCACATCTTCGGCTCATGGAAACGACTGACTTGCATGTCCATGTTTTCCCTTATGATTACTATGCTGATAAACCCCGTGATACTATCGGTCTTTCACGCACTGCGTCCCTGATCCAAGGGGTGCGAGCCGAGTCCACGAACTCATTACTGCTAGACAACGGTGACTTTCTTCAAGGCAATCCGATGGGTGACTACATCGCGTATGAGCGTGGTATGAAAGAAGGCGACAGCCATCCTGTCATAAACGCGATGAACGCGCTTGGCTTTGATGCTTCGACCCTCGGCAATCACGAATTCAACTACGGTATCTCGTTTCTGATGAAGTCTTTAGCAGGCGCGGACTTCCCTGTTGTCTCGGCCAATGTAGCTAAAAAAATGGGCGCATCTGCAACGGCAGATACAACGTTAGTGAAACCTTATGTGATTATGGAACGTGAAATAACTGATGGCAGCGGTGCAAAGCATCCGATAAAGATCGGACTGATCGGATTTGTGCCACCCCAGATTATGAACTGGGATCGCAAGCATCTAGAAGGCAACGTGCAGACCCGGGATATACTCACGACAGCGAAGGCCTATGTCCCTCAGATGAAAGAGGAAGGTGCAGACCTTATTATTGCGCTCTGTCACTCTGGCATTGGAGGCGTAAACGCTGAAGATGGAATGGAGAATGCTGCTATTCCGTTGGCGGCGGTTGAAGGCATTGACGCGATCCTGACTGGTCACAGCCACCTTGTTTTCCCATCGTCAAAATATGATGATTTCGCGGGTGTCGACACTAAAGCAGGCACAATCGGTGGCAAACCTGGTGTCATGGGTGGTTTCTGGGGCAGCCATATGGGTCTACTCGATCTATTGATCGAGCGGGATGGCAATGGCTGGCGGGTTCTTTCACACACTGCTGAAGCCCGTCCAATTTCAAAACGTAATGAGGATCGTTCGTATACTGCATTGGCAGAAGATTTTGCACCTGTACTGGCAGCTGCGAAAATAGAGCACGAAGAAACTTTGAAGTACGTGCGCACAGCCGTTGGTAAAACCGAAACGCCATTGCACAGCTATTTCGCACTCGTTGCTGATGACCCATCGGTTCAAATCGTCGCGAACGCGCAGACCTGGTACATTAAGGAGCAGATGGTTGGGACGGCTTATGAAGCTTTACCAGTCCTATCAGCTGCAGCACCGTTTAAAGCGGGTGGTCGTGGTGGTCCCGAGTATTACACGGACGTCCCTGTGGGCGATGTGGCTATCAAGAATGTCGCTGACCTTTACCTTTACCCCAACACAGTGCGTGCGGTGAAAGTGACGGGTCAGCAAGTCAAAGACTGGCTGGAGCGTTCAGCGGGCATGTTTAACCAGATTGAGGTGGGTGCGCAGGATGCTCCTTTGCTAAACTCGAGTTTCCCGAGTTATAACTTCGATGTGATGGACGGTGTGAGTTACCAAATCGACCTCTCTCAACTGTCCAAATTCGACAAAGATGGTNGGGAGGCTAACCCTAATGCCAGCCGCATCGTTAACCTCATGTTCGANGGTGCTCCTCTAGATATGGCAAAAGAGTTNATCGTGGCCACCAATAACTACCGCGCTTCAGGTGGTGGCAGCTTCCCTGGTGCAAAGGGNGACACAATAGTTTTCGAGGGGCCTGACACTAACCGTGATATCATCGTGCGCTACTTGGTCGATCAAGGTACAGTGAACCCGAAAGCAGATGCTAACTGGTCCTTTGCCCCACTCACTGACACCACAGTAATCTTCGAAACGGGCCCTGCGGGTGCTGGCTATGCGGATAGTGTCGAAGGTGTGTCAATCGAGCCTGCAGGTATGTCTGACACGGGTTTTGCTAACTTTCGCATAAAACTCTAAAATATTGAACTGGAAAGCCGATCCTAATATTTGGGGTCGGCTTGACGATGCCGAAATTAAAAAGTTTCAAACGGTTCTGTCAGATTAAGCATACTCAAAGCGGGCAGGGCTGCTTTGTAGCATCTTTGGATGACAAAACATTCTCGTTTTTGCTATTTTAAAACCAGTCCTGACATCATCCGGCTTGGAGTAACGATGTACGTTCGATTTCCACTTTCTCTTCGTAATGTAGAGGACCTTCTTCATGAACGGGGTGTAGATGTAAGCCATGAAACNGGCCGGTTTTGGAGGAACCGTTTCGGGGGCTTTGTCACATTAATCTCGCTTGAAACGGGCGATGCATATTCATAGTCTATTATGGTTAGGTGAAAGGAATGTAAGATATAGTTCTTCGAACTTCGTTAGCTTCAACACCATGTAACACAGCCATTCTGCTCTACTCGCAAAATTCACCAAAAACGCACTATCAAGCACACCTCAAAAACACATTTTTTGCCGTGTTGCTGACTATTTTTAGGGTTGAAGCGCTGTGTTGAACATGGCGATAAGTATCAGTGTGTTAGCGACAGAAATTTTACTGCTGCCTCGTGAGCATGCTTTTATTTGATCGCTTAGCGTAGGCTACGGTTAGAAGCCTGGATCTTTTATTTAGTTTTTTGACGCATAACGCCGAGGGGCTTAACATTTGAGAGCACTGGGCTTTTACCTTCATAGACCCGCATAACCCGGTCTATTGCTTCCGCTTGTGTCTGTGCCGAGCTGATGTGAGTGACGCTACCCTTNTCGGTATNNATCCTTATTTCAAATCGAGGGTAGCGCAGAGTTGTTGGCATGAGACGTTCCTGTGGTGGAGTTAATAATTAAAATACTTCTTAAGTTGGTTTGATAGCAAGATACAGTCTCAAAGTTTCAGATTGGCACTTATTCGCCTGCCTTCTTAAACACACTTTGGTAGACTTGTTGGTGCGTTGAGCCGTAGTGTTGTGGCAAGGAGCATGACATGCGGCAGCTGCGCGACGACACACACCTGATACTGGACGGCGAGGTTCGTGTGTATCGGCGTGAGCGCAGCAAGCGCTGGCAGGTGGCCTTTGTGATTGATGGGCACACGATCCGCATCAGCACTGGCAAGCGCGATTTGGCTAAGGCCAAGGAGTATGCCCGCGACACATTCCTTGAGTACAAGTTCCGTCACAAAAACGATTTGCCCGTTGTGACCAAGAAGTTCTCTGACGTTGCAAAGTTGGCCATCGTGGATATGCGCAAACAGCTGGATGCTGGCTTAGGGCGTAAGGTCTAAGAAGATTACATCGTGTGCATTGAGCGCTATCTGGTTCCCTTCTTCGGCGCTCAATATGTAACCTCAATCGATTACCCAAAAATCCAAGATTTCTACGAATGGCGACGTGCAAAGATGGGCCGTGAACCAAAGGCAAGCACGCTTAATACTCATAACTCAGCCATGAACCGTGTGTTCGAGGAAGCTGTGGCGCGTGGCTTTATTGCCAACAAAAATGTGCCATTGATGGTAAATCGTGGTGAGAAGAGTGNGCGTCGCCCAGACTTCACCCGCGAAGAATACGCCACACTCATCCGCAAGATGCCAAGCTGGATCTCGCAGGGCAAATCAGGCAAACCCACAGACATGCGCCACCTTATGCGCGGTTATGTGTTGATCATGGCCAACACAGGTATGAGGCACGGCACCGAGGTGCTGAACCTCAAGTGGAAGCACGTGACACTGTTTGAGGAGAAAGACCTGCAATACTTGGAGATGAGCGTGTCAGGTAAAACTGGGCGAAGGGATATCATCTGTCGATCGGGAACTATCAATTACCTCCAGCGCATCCACGCAAGCAGCAAAGACATACGGCACATCCCGTTTGAGGATCTACTCAAGCAGCGCATTGATTTGCCAGTGTTCAGATTACCCGATGGAACCGTATCCAAGAACATCCATCAAACGTTCCGCAAGTTCGTCACAGACACTGGGCTGATTACATGTCCGCGTACGGGGCAGAACAGGACGCTGTACAGCCTGCGTCGCACCTATGCGACTTTCGCGCTGCTCAACGATGGAATGGATATACACGCGCTAGCAATACAGATGGGCACATCAATTGGCATGATTGAGCGCCACTACAGCCATCTCACGCCTCGCTTGAAGAAAGACATGCTTACAGGCAAAAGGTATGAGCTCAGCAGCGAAGCATACCAGGAAAAGGGTTTAAAATGAACGACACCGTTGATGCTTCGTCAAAATATCAGGACAGCCTTCCAATCTCATCAGATGCGATAATGGAACAGCTTGATAATTGGGGTATTACCTACATCCGTTCAGACCATGTGCCTTTGAGAACCGTAGCGGATTCCAAAAAGGTTCAAGGACAGTTTTTATCCTCAGAGCAGGGGGGAGGTCATATCAAAAATATCTACCTGCGTGATAATAAGAAGCGCAACATATTATTGGTCGCTGAGCAGGATAGACAGATAGATCTAAAGACGCTGCATACTAAACTGGAAACTGGACGATTGTCATTTGGATCTGCAGAAAGATTGATGCAAAATTTAGGGGTTCGCCCTGGAGCTGTAACACCGCTCTCAATGATCAATGGGGTTGAAGCGGGAGTGCAGCTGTTCATCGATAGTGGATTGAAAAGCTGTAAGCAGATTTATGTGCATCCTTTGGTTAATGATCGAACATTGGGTATAACGATGGAAGGGTTGCAGCAGTTCTTTGATAAAATCAAAGTCGAACCTGTTTGGGTAGATTTAGAGTAACTCCACCGCCTCACTCAGTCGCTCAGCGTTCACATCGATATACCTCTGGGTCGTCGAGATGTGCGAACGTCCCGCCAGTTCAGCTAGTAGTCGCACCCCTACGCCCTTATTAGCCAACCTCGTGAGATTGGTACTAGAGAGTAAATCCCCAGATGTAACATTAGAAGTCTATGCTGAAGCAGTTTGGATATTCAGATCAGTCTGTGCTAATCTAGCTAGGCCAGGACCGAGACCGTCGAGGTGTTGGCCTTTAGATCATAGTAACTCCGTGTTCTGAGTTGTGTAGCTAGTTTTCTATCAGTGATAGTGTCTGGCTTGAAGGGGCTGAATTTCCCGTGGTGACGCTAGGTGCATCCGCTTGAGAGCAAGGCCGAAGTTGGTTGCATGGGACGCGATCAGCGGTGCCACGTCTGGGCGCACAAGAAGTGTCGCGATCAGCAGCGCATCTTCGCGTTCACCGTCCGCCGCTGTGGCGATAAAATTAGCAAAGCAGGATTCGTCCGCACCAAGGCATTTGCATTGAACCGAATGACGCATGAGCGGCCTGCGTCCATGACGTGCGCAAAGGTGGCAAAGTTCTTCAAACGACTGCACCGCTTTGCGTCCTTGATCGGGGCCTAGCCCGCTGGCGAAGTCGTTCCAAACCTGCGCCTGTGCATCGGGGCCATCACACCACAGCCGCAGATAGATCACTGACGCTGCTTCGATGCTGTCCAATTCAGTGATGAAACCTACTGGTGCTCCACCACGGTTTTGTTGAGCATCGGTCATTTTGTAAGGATCAGTTTGTCAGCCCGCGTAATCCGCAAGGTATAGGTCTTATCACCCAGAATGATCTGTGCCTGGTCGCTGCCCTTGGTCAGGTCCTCGGCGCTGTATGTCGGTAGGGTGTTTGGAGCAGGCTCCATTGTTTCTTTGGCCAAATGAAAAGACATCAGTTACGTCCCACGAATTGCCGTGGAAAACGATCAGTGACCCATTCCAGACTGAACACATCGGTGCTGCCATGTTGATATAACACGTACATGATCTCTGATTTATCGGGTCTTGATGTACTACTGTCACGGCTCTGGCTTTTCAGGTTTCGAGTTACATCTTCCATTTCACTCATCCTTTGATCTGTCACTATTGATTTTTGAGATGTCGGGCTTCCCCACATCAAAGTGGGGTGGCTGGATGCTACCCTATTCCTGAGTAATTTAGTACGGATTGTCAATCCGACTTTTTTAATCAGGTTTGAAAATGTTTTGTTGACTGCTTTTGGCAGATATTGAATGCCTACATCAGCAGTTCGGTTCACCCCAACGACAAGCATCTTTGAAACGTCTTGGAAAATGACTCCAAAATGCAAATATCCAGATTAAAACAAACCGCTTTGCCATTGTGGCACTTGGAATTTACGCACTGATGGCTTTTGCCAACCCTATGACCGTAACGGATATCGCAGGCC